>Belle_p2__coassemble_12971_pt1 | contig 1999 bp, 1 predicted proteins | sample Belle_p2__metabat2_low_PE_004 | metagenome-assembled genome bin Belle_p2 | reverse complement strand
TCACTTAGAATACAACCTGCAGAGAAGGAAGTCAACCCCTTTTGTGAAATATTTTTGAAATTTCACAATCGGTTCAAACTGCCTTATCTACGGCATTTCCAAGTTCTGTTTTGTGCTGTTCTCTCGAACAGCTTGCTTAGAATACACCCCGTATCAGGGACCGTCAACCCTGATTTGTGAATTTTATTCATTTTTTCACTTTTCACATATCTATTCTGATTTTCCCATTTTTCCTCTCCTGCACCCCATATTTCCTCCCCTTTTTCCGCAAAAAAGCCGGTGCAGCAGACCGGCTTTCCAATCACAGGCAGCAGATTTCAGTTTTGGAAATCAGAGGTTTTCCAGAGCAGCCAGATCCACGGAATAGATCCGGCTGGAAGATGGCCTGGGCGTCTGATAGAAGAGAATCATGTAGAAAGGCAGATACAGAATCCGGTCATCCTCTTCTACATTGGATGGGGCAAAGACGATAGCCTGGTCAATGGTCCAGTCCGGACACTCCAGCGCCTTGTCCAGAGAGCGGTGTCTTCGATAGTCTTTGCCAGACTTGATCTCCAGCACATCGATGCCCTTTGCCGTCTGAACCACAAAGTCCAGTTCCATATGAGCCGCCTTGGCTTCGTAATAATAGAGTTCCCTGCCTTTTGATTGCAGAGCCTGGGCAAAGGCATTTTCCAGAATGGAGCCGCCGTTGATTTCCAGATTGCCCTGGAGGATTTCAAATTGCACATCCTGCAGACAGGCCGCACAGAGTAATCCGGTATCCGACTGATACAGCCGGAACAGAGACCGCTTCTCATTGAGACGTAATGGAGTCACAGGAGCGGTGACATTGAAACAGGGCAGAGCGGTCCCGGCTTCGCTCAGCCACAGAAAGCTGGACTCCAGTTCCCGCAGTCTGGCCTTCGGTTCAATCTGATTGAACTGGAACCGGCGGTTCTTCTGATCCAGCTGGGCCGGGATGGCTTTGAAAATCTCCATGATGCGCAGACGGTCAACGGTTCTGGCATATTTCGAAATATCCTGTTCGTAAAGACGCAGAATATCCTTCTGCAGACTGAGCACCCGGCTCAGATCATGACTGTCCACATATTCCTGAACCACTTCCGGCATCCCGCCCACAATCATCCACAGATAGAAAAGGCGCAGCCAGGTTTCATGGACCGCCTGAGAGACCGGTGTTTTCTGCTCATAATGAGTGCGCAATACATCAATGGCAGAAGGCTGAACACCGGCTGCCCAGGCAAACTCTTCAAAATCCATGGGATACATTTCCACGATCCGTTCAAACCCCACGGGCAGAGAGCGGATCTCTTCCAGACGAACACCTAACAAAGAGCCGGTTTCCACATAATCGGCACGGTCATCTTCTACCAGAAACTTCAGAGCGGTTCTGGCAGCCGGACATTCCTGTATCTCATCGAGAAGAATCAGAGTCTGATGGGGCACAATGGACTGCCCGGTAAAGGCAGTCAGATTTTCAATGATCTGCCGAGCACTCTGGGCTTCTTCAAAAATCTGACCGGCATTGGGCGTTTCAATGAAGTTCAGTTCAATAAACACCTCATATTCCTCTGCCGCAAATTCGCGGACCACCGTGGATTTCCCCACCTGTCTGGCCCCGACAATGTTCAGTGCCTTTTTCGCGCCGGATCTTTTCCAGTCCTTCAGCACTTCGGTCATTTTTCGTTTCAGCATGATCTCTCTCCATTCCCTGTTCCCTTTTCTGCCAAACTCAGTTCTGTATAAATCACGTTTTTGCAGAAAATACAGGTTCAGTTTATCACCTTTTTGCAAATCCTGAATATTTAGACAGCGGAGCATACACTGAAAAAGCGCAGGCCCTGCTGAACCTGCGTTTTCTTCGTATATATAAAAGTGTGAGTAAATGATTTTTCGCCGGATATACCAGCCGGAATCATGAATTGCGACATTCAGCGGATCCCTGAAAAACAAACACCAACCTCAGACTTTCATTACAGTCTGTTCCTTCTCGTTT
>Belle_p2__coassemble_5590_pt1 | contig 4490 bp, 4 predicted proteins | sample Belle_p2__metabat2_low_PE_004 | metagenome-assembled genome bin Belle_p2 | reverse complement strand
TTTGATATCTGGCCTTTTTTCTCGTCAATTACACGAAGCAATTCTAGTTATTTGTGCAGAAAGAAGAAGACCTGGAAAACGAAACCGGACAGAGAGAATGGACCATGTTGTGGGAACGAAAAAATCAGAACGCCCGGGATGGTCAGAAAACAGAGAGTGTCAAAAAGAATGAAAGCTGCTGCTGTGCCTGAAAAGACGAATTGCGGCAGGCAGAGAATAAACTGAAGAAGAACCATCAGACAAGAACTGCAGAAAGGTTGTGAAGGAATGATGGACAGTATTTTTCACAGAAGAAGCATCCGGCAGTATACCGATGAACCTGTCAGCGAGGATCAGATTGAGCAGATTCTCAAGGCCGGCATGGCTGCTCCCTCTGCCGTCAATGGCAGACCCTGGGAGTTTTATGTTGTCACCAATGAAGACATGAAGCAGAAACTGGCAGAAGTTTCCCCTTATGCTGGCAGCGCAGCCCTGGCACCTGTGGTCATCGTGCCGGTTTATCATGTAGACTGCGCGGCTCCGGAATATGCGCAGATCGACATGGGAATCTGCATCGAAAATATGATGCTCATGGCCGATGAACTGGGTCTTGGCAGTGTCTGCCTGGGTATTGCCCCGGAAAAAGACCGCATGGAAAAGGTCAAAGCTCTGCTGGCTCTGCCTGAAAAGGAAGAATGCTTTGCCCTGCTGCCGGTAGGACATCCCATGGGAGAACCTCGCCACAGAGAAACCTGGGACCCGAAAAGAGTGCATTTTATCCGCTGATTTCTACCTCTGGCAGACAGAGGAAAGCCCGTCTCTTCGTGGATGAAAAGACGGGCTCTCTGCAGAAGAAGCATTATGCGGGAATCAGGGCAGTGGCAGGGCTGTCCGCATGGAGCGTCATTCTTTCTCTTCTCTGTTCCGGGGGAACGACAGCGGTGATTTCATCACCGTCAAAGCCGATCACCATGCTTTTCTCGGAAAGGAGAATGGGCCGCTTGAGAACACTGGGGTTCTGCTGAATGAAACTGGTCAGCTGCCGGATGGACAGATCATCCAGCTGATCACGGATCTGACCGTACGCCTTGGAACGAGTGGATATGATGTCTTCGGTTCCGTTCTCACAGCGGGAGAGAAGATAGCGAATCTCTGCGTCCTGGAGAAGATTCGAGAAAATGTTCTTCTCTACATAGTCGATGTGGTTATCCTGCAGCCATTGTCTGGCTTTTCTGCAGCTTGCACATCCTGGTGATGTATAAAATAAGATCATAGGGTTTCCTCTTGCAGACTGATTGTCTAGCGAGAATAAATATTAATTTTATCTACTTAAATAGTAGGTTTTACTGGGGTTAAGGGTCAAGATGATCCTGAAAGTTTCTGTAAAAGTAAAGGAAACTTTTGTGAAAAATTAAAAAATTATGGAATAGATTACAAAAGCCGGCAGATTTTTTCAATAATGGAGAAATCTGCCGGCTGTTTTTGTGAAATTCAGATTCTTTTTGGCGGTTCGGCACAGGGGGTGCAGAAGCGTTCTACATATTTTCTGGAGATGGTTCTGGGACCGGAGACCCGGAAATTGATGAGATAATCCCGGGTTGTCCGGCGGATGACCTCTCCCTTGCCGATTTCAGGGTGGGAGAGCCACTGACCGACGGTAAAGATGTTGCGGTGAACAGGCGGCTGGGAAAAGTCCGTGAGTTTGGCAGAAGCTTTGGCGTCGTGTCTTTGAGGAGCGATGCCCAGTTCCTCTTCGGTGAACAGATTCTTGAACTCTTCAAAGCTGCGCAGTCTGGATGCTTTGCCCAGTCTTGCCAGGGAGGTATAGATGGCGCAGGCCTTGGCCTGGTTCTGCTTGCCCTTGGCGGGATTGAATTCAATGTCGGTAAATCCGTCATAGTTCATCAGAGAAGAAGCCAGGGAAGGGTGATCCATGAGTCCCTGAATGTAGAGCCAGTTGTAGTAGAGAATATCCGGAGAAGCCGGATACTGGGTTTCGTTGAGCCGGAAATGCACCAGTTCACCGGAATTGTTCAGCCGCGGATCCCGCTTGGCGTCCAGAGGAGCACTGCCAAAGAGATCCACATAGGGACCCCCGCTTTTGAACACCTTGGAAGCATGGTAGATGCTTTCCACCGGGAAGGCCTTCTTCAGAAAGCCGACTTCCCAGGTCAGATTGAACGGGGAAAGCTGCCTGCCCAGATCTGTATCCGATTTGGTGGACACTTCCAGAATCTTTTCTTCGGGATGATCTTTGAGCCAGGCATCCCGCAGAGCAAGGGAATTTCTGGTTTTGACGGAAGGAGCAGCACCGCTGGTGTATTCAAAGGGCACTTCTTCCACGGAATAATAAGGCTTGGAAAGCCTGGGTTTGTAAATGGGACGAGTAACGATGCTCATGAGATCTCCTTTCTACTGGCGGACAGAGTCTGTCAGGCCAGAAAATGATCCTGGCTGAGACTGCTTTGCAGCTGATCGTATTCTTCGGCAAAATCCGGCAGCTGTTCGAGCAGAGTCTCTCTGGAGGCGCTCAGCAAAGACCAGATATCGGAATCATAGTCTGTTGTTTTCCGGCGGATCAGCCGCAGTTCTTCCAGAGCCAGCTTCATGTGCAGACCGGCCAGCTGTTCCTGAGGCAGGTTGCAGGAGGCGCTGATGAGATTGAAGCGGGTGACCACCAGATTGAACAGGGCAAACAGATCTTCTTCATCCAGCCGGTACAGCTGGGTATAGAGTTCCAGGCCCTGCTGGTATTCTTCGATGGCCCGGTCCGGATCTTTCTGATAGTAGCTGATGCGTCCCAGATCGTTATAGAGGGAAGCCATGTTGGACAGATACAGTTCGGGATTGCGCTGCCAGATTCTTTCGTAGACGGGAAGGATCTGACCATACAGTCTGCGCTTGCGCTCCAGATTTTCATCGGAATCCGAAAGAACTCCGGCCAGGTAAAATCTGGCGTTGGCCAGCCGTTCTTCCTTATCCCGGCCTTCGCTGACCAGTTTTTCATACAGATGACAGCTGTTTTCCAGATCTTCCTGTGCGGCGTCTTCGCTGGAATACAGCCGGCACATGCCCTGGAGATACAGGCATTTGGCCAGATAGCTGTCCTGCTGCACATTATGGATCTCATCAATCAGACCTCTGGCTTTTTCCAGCAGCCGCTGAGCGGTCACTTCATCTTCGCGCAGGGCATAGAGGTTGCCCAGAGACATGAGCAGGTCGGCCTTGTAGCCGTTGAGATCAAAAATCTGAGGATCTTCAATGGGCTCAGCCAGATTCATGGCCGCATCATAGTCCTGAGCGGCTTCTTCAAACAGTTCCAGTCCTTCATAGAGGTCGGCTCTGTTGTTGTAGACCAGAGAAAGGCGCAGAGAACGAAAATCCGAAGCCGGCAGCAGTTCACAGGTTTCCATGGCTCTGCCATACATGGCTTCGGCCAGGTTGAACCATTCTGACTGTTCGGCACCGGGCATGCTGGCTTTATAGGAATAGAGATCGCCCTGCAGACACAGACTGTCCACCAGTTTCCGGATTTCTTCTTCGCCGGACTCTTCTGAACAGGTGACCACGGGCAGATCTTCGAGAATTGCCAGGGCTTCATCCACTCTGCCGATTTCCGAGCAGATCAGGGCCGTCTGAATTCTGGCTTCCCGCAGCAGGGCGGCCTGTTCTGCTTCTGCAGATGGATGTCTGTTGCTGGTGAGGGTCTGCAGAATTTCCAGAGCTTCATCCGAACGGTTCAGGGCAAAGAGGCATCTGGCCTGTTCCAGCAGGGCCTGCAGGGTCTGCTTTCCGGGCAGAGCTCCATCCAGAGCCATCAGGGCATATTCCAGAGCGCTGGCATAGGCATAGGTGCCGCGCAGAATTTTTGACTTGAGCAGGAGACCGTCAAATCCAAGCTCCTGCAGGGTATAGAGATTGAGCAGATCCAGGGCCTGCTGGAAGTGAAGCTTCATAGCTTCGGCCCGGATCGCATCGAGACTGGGTTTGTTCATACCTTTCATCTTACCGTCAAGCGGCTGAATGATTCATACTTCGCCTGAATTTCTGCCGGACCGCTTTCCAGGAGGGGTTATCCGGGACCTTCAGAAACAGGAAAAAAGTTTTTTGGAAAACTCTGGACACGGGACGATGAGCATGTATAATAAGTCATGCAGTCAGGGAACTGAAGGCGGAAGCGATCGAAAAACTCTTCTTCAAAAAATAATTTGAAAAAAGGGTTGCAATCGAAAGCTTCAAAGAGTATTATAACAAAGCGTCAAGAGATGCAAGATATTCAAAAAGATGGAGGCTTAGCTCAGTTGGGAGAGCGTCTGCCTTACAAGCAGAGGGTCAGCGGTTCGAGCCCGTTAGCCTCCACCATCTTTTTATGGAGGAATAGCGAAGAGGCTAAACGCGGCTGACTGTAACTCAGTTCCCATCGGGTTCGGCAGTTCGAATCTGTCTTCCTCCACCATTGCAGGTGTAGTTCAATGGTAGAACTTCAGCCTTCCAAGCTGACTACGTGAGTT
>Belle_p2__coassemble_4395_pt1 | contig 5834 bp, 4 predicted proteins | sample Belle_p2__metabat2_low_PE_004 | metagenome-assembled genome bin Belle_p2 | reverse complement strand
TTTAGATGCCTTTTCTGCCGTTTTTGATGGCAGATCCTCTCTGCAGGAGGCAAAGGATCCCGTGTTTTGGATCAGAAAGGAAGCTTATGGTCTTCTCCAGTCTGCTGTTTCTGTTTGTCTTTCTCAGCATTTCCATGGCTGTTTATCTGCTCGTTCCTGCCAGAAACAGAAACATGGTGCTGCTCATTTCATCTCTGATTTTCTATGCCTGGGGCGGACCGCGTTATCTGCTTCTGCTTCTTGGCGAAACGCTGATCAGCTATCTCTGCGCAATCGGCATTGAAAAAAGCCACCGCCAGTCCCAGAGTAAAATGTGGATCTGGATCGAATGCGTCTCTTTGCTTGGACTGCTGGCTATCTTCAAATATCTTCCTCTCATCGGTCAGACCCTGCAGACACTGACAGGCTGGCCTGCCTTCATTCCGGGAATTGTACTGCCCATCGGTATTTCGTTTTATACGTTCCAGCTTCTTTCCTATGTCATTGATGTCTATCGAAAAGAAGTCAGAGCCCAGTATTCCTACTGGAAACTGCTGCTCTACTCTTCCCTGTTTCATCAGTGCATTGCCGGTCCCATTGTCCGCTATAAAACAGTGGCAGATGAAATCGATAACCGCTCTGTCACCATCAATGATGTTTATGCGGGAATCCGCCGGTTTTCCATAGGTCTGGCCAAGAAAGCCGTTCTGGCCAATGGAATGGGTGCTCTGGCAGATCAGCTGGCCCCCATTGACGGGGGTGCTTTAGCTTCAGCTTCCGCCCTTTCTGTCTGGGCAGGACTGTTCTGCTACATGCTGCAGATTTACCTGGACTTTTCTGCCTATTCAGACATGGCCGTTGGGATGGGAAGGATGGTTGGTTTTCACTATCTGGAAAACTTCAACTATCCCTACCAGGCTAAATCCGTGCAGGATTTCTGGCGCAGATGGCACATTTCCCTCTCCACCTTTTTCAGAGATTACGTCTACATTCCCCTGGGCGGATCCAGAGGAACTACTCTGGTCTATGTCCGCAACATGATTACCGTCTGGTTTCTGACCGGTCTGTGGCATGGAGCCAGCTGGAACTATGTTCTGTGGGGGTTGTATTATCTCTGCTTCCTGCTGCTGGAACGCTTTGTCATCAGACAGAGAATCCCCAGCGGATGGAACAGACTGTATACTCTCTCCGTTGTCTTCTTTGGCTGGATCCTGTTCCGGTATGAAGATCTTGGTGTTCTCACCACAGCCTTTGCGGGCATGTTCGGCTTTACCCAGGGAGGATGGTTTTCCTGGAGTGCCTGGAGTGAAATCCTCTCCAACTGCTTCCTCATCGCAGCCGGTGTCATTGCCTGTACCGATCTGGGAGTCAAACTGGAAAAGGTTCTCTCCATCACCGCTAATAAAAACTCAGTCTGCTTTGCCCTGTACTGCCTGGATCAGCTGCTGCTTCCTGTTCTGCTGCTTCTCATTTCGGTGCTGGCACTGATCGGCAATGTCTATAATCCATTTCTTTACTTCCAGTTTTAGAAAGGAGATCCGTCCATGTAAAAATCCAGAAAAAAAGCCAGAAGAAAATTGCTGGCCCTTTCCCGTCTGGGATGCATTGTGTTATTTGCGGTCGTCATGATCATCGGAAGTGTGACGGGCTTGCTGTTCTTTGCCCGTCCCTCTTCTTCAGCTCTTGAAAAGCGGGATCTGACCACATTCCCGGCCATTACTGTCTCTTCCTTTTTAGACGGCAGCTGGTTCAGCCAGATCTCTACCTGGTATTCCGATACCTATCCCGGCAGAGATTCCCTGCTGGCCATGAACCGCGTTCTGCAGAAAGCCCAGGGCATCACTCCCACAGAACAGGTGGTGGGAGGAGATCACCAGGCCGATGAAATCGGCAAAACACCTGCAGAAGAAGAACAGCCAAAAGACAGCCAGTTTGACAACCGGACGGAGCTGCCAGACAACAGAGCTCTGGCAGAAGATATCCAGGGCCAGATTACCGAAGGACTGCTGGTCAAAGACGGAGCAGTCTATGGCGGCTACTACTTCAATGAAGCATCCTATCAGACCTATACAAAAGCCGTAGAGCAGGCCGCAAAAGAACTGGAAGGAACCACCTCCGTATATTCCATTCTGGTTCCCAATAACTCCGGTGTTGTTCTCGATGAACAGACCAGAGAAAAACTTGGCGGATCAGACCAGAAGCAGGCCATTGATTACTACTACTCTAATTACTCGGATCTGGTTCATCCTGTTGGTTCCATCGATACCCTGCTCGATCATGCGGATGAATACCTGTACTACCGGACAGACCATCACTGGACTCCGCTGGCAGCCTATTATGTGTACCGGAATTTCTGTGAGATCAAAGGCTACGAGCCGGAAGACAAGGAGACCATGAAGACCTTCCATGATGAACCTTTCCTGGGTTCCTATGCTTCCGAACTGCCGACCGTCGATTTCAAAGAAGATACCTTCGATGCCTGGATTCCCAATTCCGTCAACACCATGAAAATCTTCACGGCAGACTTTGGAAATCCGGACAGCGAAAACTACTTCGAAAATCCCGTGGTCAATGAGAATCCCGATATTGATATGTACAGCCAGTATATGCGCCTCATCGGCGGTGACCGTGCCTTTTCTGTCATCGACAATCCGACGATTAATGATGGCAGCAGCTGTGTAGTGGTCAAGGAATCCTATGGCAATGCCTTCGTTCCCTGGCTGGTCGACCATTATGACAAAGTCTATGTCATGGACTTTCGTGAGTGGGATCAGCCCATCGTACCCTGGTGCAAGGAGCACCAGATTACGGATCTGATTCTGATCAACAACATCCAGCTGATTGCTTCTCCTACCGTTGCAGACCGGTATGCCATGCTGCTGGAATAGACGGATTATCGAATTGACGGTGCAAGACAACAACGGAAAGTCTGCAGGATCCAGAAAGATCTTCACACGTTTTGATTAAAAAGAAGGACCAGCCTGATCTTCAGTGGCTGGTTTAAAGAAAAATATGAGCCTTTTTTGATTTTTTTAGCGCTGAACATTGACATTCCCCTTCACATTTATGATTATATAAATGATTTCCCCCAGGTGGTTATGCTTCATTGCATACCTTATCACGGCACATGTGCCGCGTATGTTTCACGGAGCTTCGTAAGAAGCTCCTTTTTTCATGCAAAATGCAATCAGGGTTCTGAATCGTTTCAAGAGCAGCTGATCAAAAAAGCGGAACCATGGAGGTCATGATTCCGTAAAAGCCAGATTATTGGAAATAAGAGAGCAGACTTCTGTTCAGTCAGAAAACTCTGCTGGATTATCGTAAATACCGATCAGAACACTCATGTCATGGCTGCAGGTTATCCGGATGGTCTCACCGATTTCTGGCAATGAAACTGGTGAATGAAAATCCTTCATCTCAAAACAGCATGGTCCTGCAGACAGCTCTGTATCGACCTTTGATGCTTCCGGAAGAACAGTCATGCAGAAACCATCCTCATCCACCGAAATGACTTGACCGGTGATATACCAGATTGTTGATCTTCCCTGCTCTGCGATCCAGTGCAGACCCAGAACAACACACAGACAGAGACCAAGAATCAGCAGGACGGACATTGTTGTTCGTTTTTCAAAAGCCCAATGATGTGTCATAGGGGGTTCCATCCTTTCTTGGAGGTCTAGCTCTGTTCAGCGATAGTAGTTAACTTCATTATCCTGTCATCCAGATTCCATGTCAACCGGCTTTCAGGAGTAATGGGCACCTCATTGGTCCTCAGCATGAAAACAGCGGTAACTCCGCTCAGATTGGAGAACCCGCCAGACGAAGCGGTAGGGTATTCCGGTAGCACTCCCTGATATCTCGCTGATTGACTGACTCTAATCGAATCCACTTCCGGCATGCTGCAGGAAGGACAGGTCTCACTGTCCAGCTCGATCATCAAAGCTGATTGACTGCCTGAACATAACCTGTCCAGGCTGACGGTGTTTTTGATCCACCTGCTGTGGTTTACCTAAAGAACTCATCTAAATCTGGATTACAGTCATCTCAAAAAAATGAAAGAAAAAGCCGGGCCGGAAACAACTTGAAGTGCTTCCCACCCGGGATTCAGTTCTGTAAATGACGAACTGATATTCTACCTATTTATAGGCCTTTCCTGTGGAGAACATATACCAGAAATAGGCAGCTACTCCAAAGGAGATGGCATGCTGCGTGATTGTCGTAGCAACATCAACACCCGGTATACCAATCACCATCAGATCGGCAATCAGACCTGCAACCAATCCAGCCAGAATCACATACATGAGAGTCTTCCACTGACCTTTCTGCAGCGTCAGCATCAGATAACCTGTCCCAACAACGATGCAGCTGATAATCCCGATCCAGAAGGCAGTCGTTAGCTGTTCCATGCCGAAAAAGTTCATCATGGCTCCGTACCTCTGTAAACTGGCCAGAAAATTGATGGCCAGCAGATAATTTGCAGCACAGATCACGCCGCCCCAGACACGCATTCCTGTTTTTACTTCCTGCTGGAAACCTGAAAACGAACTGCTCTGGAATGAACTTCCATAGCCGGAAGACTGGTTTTGAAAACTGCTTTCTCCCTGATAATAGGAATTCTGATTCTGGAAATTGCCTGTCTGTCTACTCTGGCTATATTCCACAGACTGATTTGCCATCGGTTCAGAGCCGGCATCGATGTTTACCGGACAGCCGCATACAGGACAGACCTTTTTGCCTTCCTCAATGGGTGATCCACAAATTGAACAATTCATGTCATTCTCTCCTTCATAATATTCAGCATTGGTGCATCTGTTCGCTGTCCAAACTGACTGAGAACAGGTGAACAAATTCAGTATATCTGCCTGAATATGATGAAAATGATCGCTGTCTTCAACAGTCCGTACCTCGGCGAAACTGGATAACCTGCAAATTTCGCCTGAATTGATCTATTGTAGATACACAACCGCAGTCCAGCAGGCACAATTTTGTTAAAGAGGTCACGTGAAGAGCTCATAGCAAACACCTGGCCTGCTTATAAACTAAAATAAACACAGGAGGTATACAGATGAATTTAGTAGTAGACTTATTTCGCACAAGAAGAAGTTATCGGAATTACAGCGAAAAACCGATTGATGATGCTGTATTAAAACAAATTATGGAAGTTGGACTTATGTCTCCAACAGGAGATAATTTAAAGCCCGTAGAACTGATACTCATAAAAGATAAAGATATGTTAAATGAAATCGCAAATATGCGGAAGTACGGAACTAAAATGCTCAGTCATGCAGGTGCGGCAATTATTGTTCTTGTAAATACTCAAAAGACAGATTTGTGGATTGAAGACGGAGCTATCTCTGCATCATATATGCACCTTGCCGCCGATGCTTTAGGAATTGGAAGCTGTTGGATCCAGGTGAGAGCAAGAGATGCCGCAGACGGCAGTGAATTTGAGGAAAAACTCAAAGAGAAATTAGATATACCAGAGTGTATGAAACCACTTTGTATATTGTCGTTAGGGAATGTAGATCACCAGCTGCCCGCTCACTCCATAGAAGATATAAACTGGGACAAAATTCATTCTGAGAAATATTAAAACAATGAAATTTCAGAAAAGGAGAAAGCGGTAAAGTCAGCATGAAACAAGGGGGATACACGTTTTTGTGTAATCTCCCTTGTCTTTTTGCTTTCATATCAAGGTTCCTCTTCACGTTTTCCCTGTGAACCAGGATGTCCAGGTAAAAAGGAAGCGTTGCAGCTGCTCACAGGCAGATGCTTCGCTTCCTTTATCTTTATTCAAAAGTCTTTGTACCAACCCGCTTCGCGGGGGTGGTTAATCTAATATGTTTCTCCGACGG
>Belle_p2__coassemble_3496_pt1 | contig 7930 bp, 7 predicted proteins | sample Belle_p2__metabat2_low_PE_004 | metagenome-assembled genome bin Belle_p2 | reverse complement strand
TGATATCTGGCCTTTTTTCTCGTCAATTACACGAAGCAATTCTAGTTATTTGTATCCGCTCCTGCGAGTGTATTGGCAGCCAGATAGTCTGTATAAATTTCCTGGTCTGCAACAGTATTGTTGTGGTCAATGGATCGGACGATCAGAGCACCCTTTCCAAAGTTCATTTTTGGTGTTTCGAAATACTGGTCATAACCATCAGGATCGGCAGTAATCTTCAGGTTGCTCTTTCCCTGTAAAGCATCGATATTCTCGTTAAGCTTGAACCAGAGAGTTACTTTGTCTCCTACGGTTTTCAGGAAAACAGGATTTCCGGCAGAATCAGAAACCTGGTCTGTATATCCGCTGACAAAGAAATTGCCCAGATCCCAGCCATAGTGGAGATCCCCTTTTTCAATGGGACTGGTTCCAGAATAGCCCTGGAAATTTTTGACCTTCTGCTTGGTTCCCAGAGAATAGGTCGGGGAAGAATCAGTCAGAGCTGCCTCTCCCGAGTCATTGAAGGCATAAAACTCATAGACTTCTGCGTATTTCTTGTAATCAAACTTATCAGGAATGATCCAGGGTCTTTCACCTGTTCTGATTCCCGTCTCGTAAGCCACCAGAATTCTGTAGAAACTTCCGTTATTCAGTTCGACATCGGTAGTCGTATAAATGGATTCTGTCTGAATCGGAAAATTGCTGAAGGCGTTATTCAGTTCCTTTGCGTTGAACCATGTTTCACGGTCTTTGGATGTCTGAACCAGAACGGTCCCTTTACCGATTCTGGATTTCAGCTTGGCTTCTCCGATGGTCTTTCCCTTATCTTCAACCAGGTGCCATTCATCTTCATCGGCACTCAGCAGTTCATCTCCGTAATTGTAGAAAATATCCAGATTTCCATCCGACAGGTGGTAGGCTGGAACCCCCTTGTTTTCGCTGACATCGGAAATACTTCCGGTAATCGAGAACGATCCATAGGTTTCTCCATCCTGTGCAGTAGAAACCGGATCCTGTTTGTGGATCTCATAACTGCTGTCCTTGCCAAATTCGTATACATTTCCGGCAACTTCGATCCGTCCTGCTTCTGCAGCTGTATCTTCCGCCCTGATCTGGAAAGAAAACATTCCACTAAGGATCAAAGTGGAGCATAGAAAAGCTGAGACGGTTTTAGTCACTTTTTTTAAAATCTGTTTTTTCTTCATAATGATGCAATCCCCCAGTCTGTCTGTAGTACTGAATCACATTGATTTGGCATTGTTCCCTGCCACGCAATGGAATAACAGGCTTTGAATTAACTATCCCATAGAACACAGCAATATTCCATATCATTCACATGTTCTCGAAGAGATTGAATCATTCGTGAACCAGTCACAGCCGGTTTCAGCTGTTCATTGGTACCTCCTATCGTAATAACATTCCTGTTTGACGAAGCTGTTCATCATCCGGAAGTCAAACACTCAATCAAAAAAACCGGCAGACTGGTCTGCCGGTCGTTATCTATTCGTCCTCTTTCTTTTCAGGCAGAGGCACTTTGTAGTAGGAATGCATGAATGCATCCTTGTATTCCTGGAATGTTCCATCCAGAACAGCCTGTCTGGCTTCTTCCATCAAACGAAGGATGAAGCGCAGGTTATGCTGGCTTGCCAGCATGAAGTACTTTTCACGATCCTTTGGATCTTCGGACTTCCAGAGCTTTTTCAGTTCTCCTCTGGTCCATCCTGCTCTGCAGGTCGGGCAGTCGCAGCCTTCTTCGAGAAGGAGAGGACTGTCTCCGAATTTGTGGAGTTGATAGTGTCCGTCTCTGGTGTAGATACGTCCGTGTCTCGCTTCTCTTGTCGGAGCTACACAGTCAAAGGTGTCAGCACCAGTTTCAATGCCGATCAGGATATCATCAGGTCTGGAGAGGCCAAGCAGATGTCTTGGCTTGTCTTCAGGCAGTTCTTCATTGCACCAGGTCAGGATGCGCTGCAGATCGTTTTTAACGAATGCACCACCCAGACCATAGCCGTCAAAAGGCATCTGACCCAGTTTCTTCGCAGTGGATCTACGCAGATCTTCCCAGCGGCCGCCCTGCAGGACTCCATAAAGAGCCTGGTCATAGCCCAGATCCTTACGGTGTTCATTATGAACATCCAGAGAAATCTGGGCCCAGCGTTCTGTTCTTTCCAGAGCTTCCACGTTGTACTCATAGGAATCGGCAAGAGAGGTCAGTTCATCAAATGCCATGTGAACATCGGCACCGATGCGGCACTGGTATTCCATGGATTCCTTGGGTCCGATGAATTCATCTTCCCCGGTAAAGGGATCCTGGAACTGAATGCCTGTTTCTGTCACATGGGCCAGACGGTCTTTCTTGGGAGCGTTAACGACTTCTTTTTCACGCTCCATGGAAACGACTTTTCCGATGCCGGAACCCAGGGACATGACCTGGAATCCGCCGGAGTCAGTCAGGGTTGGTCCATGCCAGCCTGACCATTCGGCCAGACCGCCCTGCTCTGCGATTTCCCAGGATTTGTGTCTGAGATGGTATCCGTTGCAAAGCATGGCCTGGGCATTGATTTCATGCAGGTTTTCCATGGGAACAAAGCGAACTTCGCCATAGGTGCCCACTGTCATGAATGCAGGGGTTTTGATGTCTCCGTGAGGAGTATGGATAATACCGGCTCTGCCCAGTTTGCCCGGGATCCGTTTTACAATTTCAAAGCTAAATGTATTGTTATTCTGCCATTTAGAATCACTCATAATATTTTTTCAGTCCTTTTTCGATGGCCACTTCTAACGGGGAGAGGATGACTTCCAGTCCCATTCCCAGTATATAGGCAAATACGGCCTGGGCCAGAAATTCATTAAACGGCAGGATGCCGAGAAAGGCAATGGTCTCGAACACCAGCGTATCCAGAACGTGGGCAAAAGCAGATGATCCCAGAGCTCTGGCAATGAAGCTGCGGCCAAATACTGTGTCGGATTTCTTCATTCTGACAAAGAGATGGTTGTTCAGCAGGTTGCTGGTGAGGTAACCGGCCAGAGAACCCAGAATAATCCGGGGTGAATAACCCAGAACAGCTGCATAGGCTTCCTGCAGGTTCCAGCCATCATAAGGAGGCAGAGCAATAACAATCCAGAAGACCAGAGCGGCAATCAGATTGATCGCAAAGCCGGAAAGAATCACGGTTCTGGAGATCTCCTTGCCATAGAATTCGACGATGAGGTCGCCCAGAATATAGGAAAGCGGAAAGAGGATCAGACCTCCATCCACCGCAATACCAGCCAGATCCCAGAGCTTGACGGCTGACAGGTTGGAAATCAGCAGTGTCCCAGCACTGAGGGCGGTAAATATGATCAGAAGTTTTACTTGATTACGTTTCATAAATTCGAATATACAGGGCTCAGAACCTCTGTCAAGCAAGAGGAACTGACAGGGTTTTCAGCATTCATCAGAACCAATTCCACCTTTCTCAAGCCTGTTTTCATGATCGGCTGGAACAAAGCAAATTCAGAAAACCATGATGAATAAAGTCATTCATCACTCTCTTCTTCCGGATTTCCATCCGCTTCTTCCAGATTCTCCTGGGTCAGACTTTCTTTTTCAGCATCCTTGAGTGGGACCTTTTCACCGAATTCTACGAGCTTCCAGCTGCCATCCTTGAGTACCAGCGCTCGGTGCTGAACCATGGCAGAACCAGCCTGGAAATCTCCGACGTAGCGTTCATGCAGATACTGATTGTACAGGTGATAGACTCCATTCTTCTTTGTTCCAATGTTTCTGGAATCGACTACCGCTGCTTCATCAAATCCTTCCAGAGACGTCGTTCCATCTGCGGAATAGATGGTGAAACGTTCTTCTCCTGATGAATCATCATGACTCCAGAAGGGACTGTAGAGAACCTGCGTCCAGGAGAAGATATAGACCTGATCATCCGGGACATTCTGATCCCTGACATTAAACTTTTTGACGAGAAGAGCAAAAGCAGGCTGTTCATCTTCCTGATAGGGCCCAAGCAGCAAACGTTTGGCTGGATCATAGATGTAAAAATCACCTGCTGTCTGACCGGCTTTCCTGAGATAAATCGGTTCTGTTAGCGGCTCCGGATCGGTTTTGAATGTTTGGTACCCTTCAAGAGAATCTTCTGTCAGAACCACTTCATTCTGATCATTCAATTCGTATTCCGGTTGAGGACCAATAATACCGGTCACTATACACACATTTGACCTGCTGCGATTTGGTTCTGGCCACTGTCTCATATGATCTCCAAACTCATAAACAGGACTCTGGCAGGCGCGGACATCCTGTTCATTGTAGGCGAATTTGGCTTTCGGATTTTTGACACCAATAACCAGAATGGAATACTTATCTGTATAACCGGGAACGATCTCTCCATCCACATCCATGATGGAATACTCACCGTTCTGCCGGATCAGCCATGCATTGTCTCCAATAAATACAGGCGTCATTTCCATTTGACCGACATCCTTGAGAACTTGATATGAATTCACCAGCTGATAGGCATGCCGTACGGACTGAACCTGTTCGAGGTATGACTGATAATCATCAGCAGAAAGAGATGATTCTGCCTGTTCAGTAACGGCATCCGCTTCAGGCTCTCTTTGTCTTGCATAGTAGCTTTCATAGAGCATCTCGTAGGCTTCCGGTCTGGAACTGTTCAGTTTTCTGGCATCCAGAGCAAGCATTTCCGCTTTCTGCCACTCATTCTGACTGAGGTCATCCGCAGCCTGGTTGACCAGGTCCATGTATTCATCGCTCTGCTGTTCTGCAGACGATTCAGTCTTTTCGGGCGTCTGTGCACAGGAAACAGCACCAGCGCTCATGGAAAAGAGAAGCACCAGCATCATCAGCCTGTTTCTCGTATTTCGTCGTTTTCGTTTCGTATTCAATTTCCATCTCTCCCTTCCGTACGGATCTGAATCCATTACAATTCAAGGTAACAGGATGTGTCCCAATAGCTCACTTTTAACAAGAACTGTTTACCTACATTTTCACAGACGTGATTATTGTCTGTCTGTTTTTTGCACCAGACAAAGTTCGACATCTAACGATCAGAAAGAAGGAAGATTATGAATCAGGATCAGGAGCACAACAAAGCAATCCAGGCTGGATTCGCAAGTACAGAAATTCCCTGTCCAGCCGGTACTCCATTAGCAGGTTATGCCGGATGCAGAAAGTGCACCGGAAATCATGATCCATTGTTGATACAGGCTGCTGTTCTTCTGGATAAGAAGAATCAACCCTTTGTTTTCGTCAATCTCGATCTGCTTGCGGTAGACAGTCTGATCGAGAACCGGGTGAAAGCCAGACTGGAAAAGCTGCATTTTGAATACAGAACTCTGATCCTCCAGGCTATCCATACGCATTGTGCTCCGGCAGGCCTTCTGCAGACAGATCAGGGCTTTCTGGAAGCAGCGCAGTATTTTGCAGGAAAGCCGGATCCAAAACTGGCTGATGAAACGGCGGACAGAATTGTCTCCTGCATTCTGGAAGCCAAAAAGAATGCTTCACCTGCTTCCTTCAGAAAAGCTGCTGGTACAGTCTCCGGTTTTGCATCCAATCGTGTCGAAGGAAAGGTTATTGAATCCAGAATCTTTGTTCTGGAAGCCACAAACGAAACAGCAAAAGCCTGCTTTGTCTTTGCGGCCAATCACCCAACCGTTCTGGGAATGAATACGACTCAGTCCTCTGCAGACTACGTACTGGGTTTGAGAGAAAAGCTGCAGGAAGCCGGGTTCAGACAGACCTTCTTCTGCAACGGCCCCTGCGGTGATGTCTCCTGCCGGTATACCAGAAAAGCTTCTGACTTTGAGGAAGCCAGAAGGCTGGGCTGCCTTCTTGGTGATGGAGTTCTGAAGACCCTGGAAAAAGCCAGACCAATCAGCCTGTCTCTCACTCCCCTGACCACCCTTAATGTTCCTCTTCCGGCCTGCCGGATTCCGGATCCATTGGAAGCGCAGAGTGCTCTGGAAGCTGCCATAAAAGAATATGAACAGGCTGCAGCTCAGGGAGCCGATGCCCTGCACCTGAGAGAACTGCACGTTTCCATTGAAACGGCACAGGTCATGGTCCAGAAAGCCAAAATCAAGCTGCCTTCCGATGTCATCTGGATTCATTCTCTGATCTGGAAATGGGAAGACGAAATCTTCATCACCTATCCTGGAGAACTGTTCTCCACTCTTCCCTTTCTCAGAGATCCACACGTCCATGTTCTCTGTTATGCCAATGGATATAACCTGTATCTGGCCGATGAAAGTGCCTTTGAACATCAGGTTTACGAAGCGCTCTGTTCCCCCTTTAGTCAAAGGGCTGCAGACGTCTATAATGAAGCCATCAAACTGTGTCTGAAAAATGAAGAAGTGGCTGCCTGAATCCTGTTTCTTCATGCAGACCAGGACAATACTAAAAACGACCCGCCGGAATCGACAGGTCATGGAGGAAAGTTCAAAATGGAAAACTCAGCTGCTCTGGGCTATCTGGAATACCTGGAGAATATCATGAAAACCACCATTACCCCCCAGGTGGAGAAGATCGAAGAAGCTGCAAAACTGTGCGAGGACAGTCTGGAAAAGGGAGGACGGATCTACGCCTTTGGATCCGGTCATTCTGCCATGGTGGCAGAAGATGTCTATGCCAGAGCCGGTGGTCTGGCTCTGGTGCATGCCATTGTTCCTGATGAAGTCTGGGCTCACAACCTGCCCAGAAAAAGCACCTATCTGGAACGTCTGGAAGGTTATGGCAAAGCCCTGTGCACTCTGTATCGGGTGGCTCCAGAAGACACCATGATCGTAATCTCCAATTCCGGAAGAAACGCTCTTCCAGTGGAAATGGCTCTGACCGCCAAAGAGATGGGCTGTCATGTGATCGGCATCACTTCCCTGTCTCATACCGGTTCCATCGGTTCCCGCCACTCCAGCGGAAAACGTCTGTTCGAGATTGCCGATGTGGCTTTGAACAACGGAGCTCCCAAAGGGGATGCAGCTTACGAAGTTCCTGGCTGCCCGATTCCCGTTGGCCCTGTCAGCAACATCACCGGTATGGCACTGATGCAGGCACTCATTGCACAGACTGTCCAGAACTGCAGCGCAAAGGGGATGGAACTGCCCATCTTCAAATCCAGTAATCTGGATGGTGCTGACGAATACAATGATGTTCTGTTCGACAAATACTACAATTTCTGGAAATAGATCCTGATGGCTTATTCCTGAGTGCTGTCATTTTCCAGACAAGTCTTATCAAACCATTCAAATGAAAAGTGCCGGAGATCGTCATCGATTCTCCAGCACTTCTTTTCTTTATTTTAAATCCCTGAAGATAGGCCGATTGTCATCTTTCCATTTCAGTCTGTCTTCCGGTGGATATTAGTCAATCTTGACAGTAATCGTACCGATTCTGGTACGATCTTCCGTATCTTTCGGGAGATCACCACTTGCAGTTACGCTGATCGCTGCCACAGATGCCTTGCCTTTACCTGTATCATCTAATTCGGAATCAGCACTTACCAGACTGGCCTGAGCAGGTTCAAAATCGATCTGTACACCTTCATATCCGGCTTCTGCTTTATAGGAAGATGTGACATTGATTGCTGCATTGGAACGATTGGTTACAAGAATCTCCGACTCACTACTATCCCAGCCTGCTTCCCTAGCACCGTCGTAAGTCAGAGTGTCCGGATTCCACTGTCCCTTATAGCTTCCACGATAGCTGAAGTCCATACTGGACCATTCGATATCTACGTTGTAGACTGTCAGATCATCCCCACCACTTATGTAGGAACCGGTAACATCAATTGTTACAGGCTGTTCGGGATTGGTTACTGTTTCTTCTGCCTGGATCATTGTGGTCATTCCAAGACAGAGAGCAGCGCTGAGCGCTGCAGACATCATTTTTTTCATTGTTTTTTCCTCGTTTCTTTTTTGTTCAAAATCGAAATTCTATTCTTGT
>Belle_p2__coassemble_3248_pt1 | contig 8765 bp, 7 predicted proteins | sample Belle_p2__metabat2_low_PE_004 | metagenome-assembled genome bin Belle_p2 | reverse complement strand
GAAACAACGACTCTGAAAATGAATTTGTGAAAAGTCTCATGAATTATTCAGGTTTAATTATATTGGAAGCAAGACACCCGCTTGATACAGTTGCTTGCTTCCTTTTTACTACATACCGTGAGCTACATATAGTTTTCCTCTGACATAATACTTTCGCCAAAATATTGAACTCAATGAACGGACTTAACAGTCTTCTTAAAAACATTGTATTCACCCATTTAATTGAGAGATAATTTTCTGGATAAAGGTTTGGCACTGACTGAACCAGGAGGAATGTTTGATGAATGTGACCATTGTAGGGATCGGCAATATCGGAACGCAGTTTGCGATCTGTGCTGCCAGAGCCCATCACAAAGTAACCCTGTTCTCATCCCGTAAGGATGCTATTTCTAAGGAACTGACCATGGTGGGAGAAAACGACAAGGTTCTTGCCGTTGAGACCGTGGATACCATTACCGATGATCCGGAAACTGCTTTTGCGCATGCGGATCTGATCGTTTCCACCGTTCCAGCCTTTGCCATTGAAAATCTCTCCAAAACTCTGGAACCCTATTTCCGCAAGGATCTGATGGTTATGCTGGTGCCGGGCATCGGAGGTGGTGAAGTCTGGTTCTCCAAACTTGTAGAAAAAGGCGGTGTTCTGCTTGGTCTGCAGAGAGTACCCAGTGTTGCCAGACTGAAGGAATACGGAAAATGCGTGCAGACCATCGGCTACAGAAACGATCTGTATGTTGCTGCGATTCCCCATTCCCGCGTTGATCAGGGGATTGCGGTTCTGGAGGACTTCTTCCATATCACCACCCATGCTCTGCCTGGATGGATCAACCTGACGCTGACACCAAGCAACCCCATCCTGCATACGACAAGACTGAAAACCATGTTTGAAGACTGGAATCCGGATGTCTACTATCCTGAGATTCCTCTGTTCTATGAAGGCTGGACCGATGAAGCCAGCAGACTGCTGTTTGCCTGTGATGATGAAGTACAGCATCTGATTACCAAAATGCCTGAACTCAAACCAGATCAGGTTCGTTCTCTCAAAGAGCACTATGAATCCGATACACCGGAAGCTCTGACCAGAAAGATCCGCAGCATTGCCGGATTCAAGGGCATTGAAACACCCATGATCACCTGTGAACAGGGCTATCAGCCGGACTTCAGTTCCAGATACTTCACAGCGGACTTCCCTTTCGGCCTGGAAATCCTGATCCAGATTGCCGATCTCTTTGACGTTGATGTTCCCAATATGAAGGAAACTCTGGCCTGGTACAGAAAGCATGTCACTCCAAAAGCTGTATTCTCCTTTGACAGAGCCGGAATCCATACCAAAGAAGATCTGCTGAACTTCTATAATCCCGAAAGATAATTCCTCAAATGAATGAATGAGCGTCTGACTCTTCCCTTTTTTCGAAGAGCCAGACGCTTTTTCTTTTCTCTCTTTCCCTTCGCGCTCTCCGGGAAAACAGAAAAAAGCCATGCTTTCTCTTTGGCCGGGAAAGCATGGCTGTATTTTTGAATCAGTTTAGAAAATCAGCCGGGAGTCCTGACTTATTTTCTGTGTTTGATTGCAGCCTGAGCTGCAGCCAGACGTGCGATAGGTACACGGTAGGGAGAGCAGGAAACATAGTCCAGACCCAGTCCGTCTACGAATTCGATGGAAGCGGGATCACCGCCATGTTCGCCGCAGACACCAAGTTTGATGTTGGGACGGGTAGCACGGCCGCGTTCAACAGCAAATGCGATCAGTTCGCCTACGCCTTCCTGGTCCAGTTTGGCGAAGGGGTCGGTTTCGTAAATCTTGGCAGAGTAGTACTCAGGCAGGAATTTGCCAGCGTCGTCTCTGGAGAAACCGAAGGTCAGCTGTGTCAGGTCGTTTGTACCGAAGGAGAAGAATTCTGCTTCTTTAGCCAGTTCGCCGGCTTTCAGTGCAGCTCTGGGCACTTCGATCATGGTACCTACATGGTAGGGCATGTCAACGCCTTCTTCAGCAAGGATCTTGTCAGCTGTTTCGGTAACCATCTTCTTAACGTATTTCAGTTCTTTCAGGTCGCCGATCAGAGGCAGCATGATTTCAGGAACGATGTTCCAGTCAGGATGCTTCTTGTTCACATTGATGGCTGCACGGATGACAGCTTCTGTCTGCATTCTGGCGATACCAGGGTTGGAAACGTCCAGACGGCTTCCACGATGGCCCATCATGGGGTTCACTTCGTGCAGAGCAGTGATGATTTCTGTCAGATCAGCAACATCCATGTTCATTTCAGCAGCCAGCTCGGCAATATCTTCTTCCTTAGTGGGAACGAATTCATGCAGAGGTGGATCGAGGTAACGGATGGTGACAGGTCTGCCTTCCATGGCTTCATAGATGCCTTCGAAGTCTTCCTGCTGCATGGGTTCCAGTTTAGCCAGTGCAGCTTCCATCTGTTCAGGAGTCTTGGCAACGATCATTTCGCGGATGGCTTTGATCTTGTCGCCGTCGAAGAACATGTGTTCGGTACGAACCAGACCGATGCCTTCAGCGCCGAATTTAACGGCCTGAGCAGCGTCTCTGGGAGTATCAGCATTGGTGCGGATCTTCATTCTGCGTGCTTCGTCAGCCCATGTCATGAAGCGTTCGAAGTCACCGGAGATTTCTGCAGGTACTGTAGGAATGGCTTCGCCATACACTGCACCTGTGGAACCATCCAGGGAGATCCAGTCGCCGCGCTTGAAGGTTTCACCGTTCACGGTGAATTCTCCGGCTTCGTCATCAATCTTGATGTCGCCTGCGCCGGATACGCAGCAGGTGCCCATGCCGCGGGCAACTACGGCTGCATGAGAGGTCATACCGCCGCGGACAGTCAGGATACCCTGGGCAGCAGCCATACCCTGAATGTCTTCAGGAGAGGTTTCCAGACGTACGAGAACGACTTTCTTGCCGTTGGCAGCTTCTTCGATGGCTTCTTCAGCGGAGAAGACGATCTGGCCGCAGGCAGCACCAGGAGAAGCGGGCAGAGCAGTTGTGATCACTCTGGCTTTCTTCTGAGCGTCTTTGTCGAATGTGGGATGGAGCAGAGCGTCCAGAGTCTGGGGCTCAACCATCATCAGTGCTTCTTCAGGAGTGATGAGTCCTTCATCAACCATGTCGCAGGCAATTTTCAGAGCAGCCTGAGCGGTTCTCTTACCGTTACGGGTCTGCAGCATGAACAGTTTTCCATTTTCAATGGTGAACTCCATGTCCTGCATGTTCTTATAGTGTTTTTCCAGTTTGGAGCAGATGTCTACAAACTGTTCGTAAGCAGCGGGAGAGATTTCAGCCAGCTGGTCGATTTTGTTAGGAGTGCGCACACCGGCTACAACGTCTTCGCCCTGTGCGTTCATCAGGAATTCACCAAACAGCTTGCTTTCACCGGTAGCAGGATTTCTGGTGAAGGCTACACCAGTACCGCAGCCATCGCCCATGTTGCCGAATACCATCATCTGTACGTTAACAGCTGTACCCCAGTCAGAAGGAATGTCGTTCTGACGGCGGTAGTAGATGGCACGGTCGTTGTTCCAGGAACGGAATACGGCTTCGATGGCTTCCATCATCTGATCGCGGGGATCGGTTGGGAAGTCTTCGCCCAGTTCGGAACGGTAGAACTCTTTGAAGCGGGCAACGAGTTCTTTCATATCTTCGGCATCCAGTTCCAGGTCACTGGTGATGCCCTTGGCAGCTTTCACTTCGTCAATGATCTCTTCAAAACGTTTTTTGGAGAGGCCTTTTACTACGTCCGCAAACATCTGGATGAAGCGGCGGTAGGAGTCGTAGGCGAAGCGGGGATTATCCGTCTTCTCAGCAATGGTAGCTGCTACGACATCGTTGATACCCAGGTTCAGAATGGTATCCATCATGCCAGGCATGGAAGCGCGGGCACCGGAACGTACGGAAACCAGAAGCGGATTTTCCTTGTCTCCGAACTTCTTGCCGGTTTCTTCTTCCAGTGTGCTCAGATACTCCAGAATCTGCTCCTGGATTTCTTCACTGATCTTTTCTCCGTCATCGTAATACTGATTGCAGGCTTCGGTGGTAATGGTAAATCCGTTTGGAACAGGCATGCCCAGCTTGCTCATTTCTGCAAGGTTGGCACCTTTTCCACCCAGAAGTTCACGCATATTCGCGTCGCCTTCGTTGAAAAGATACACAAACTTCTTTTCCATCAAATTTCCTCCTATCTTGAAAAAGCGTTTACACGTAGGTAAGTTTACTACACGAATCACACAATGAAAACATTTTTCCTGATTTTCAACATTTTCATGCGTTACTTTTTCTATGAAATACTAAATATCACTTTTTGTAAAGCGTATCTTAAATTTATCTGCTTTATGGTGACTCTCTGCAGTACTGATATCAATGAACAGAAGAACCGTTTCTTTCAACTTCTTTCATTTTCTGCCTTTTTCAAATGGAAAGCCGTCCTGTTCCCTGCTCTGCCGGCTTCGTCCGGCCATAAAAAAACACCTGATCGGTCTGATCAGGCGTCTGGTTACTCTGTGATTTCGATGGTAACTTCCGTTTCCACAGTCTGTGGGTTACTTGCAGAAGTCTCTGCCTCTTTCTGGGGTTCCTGCTTTGTTCCTTCAGGCTGTGCTGCCAAAGCAGTTACCTTCTTTTCGGCACTCACCGTTTTCGGTGTCCTGTGCAGAGCAGTCTGGGGATCCTTAGCCGCAGCAGCAATCTGTTCTGCATCCATGGGACGCATAATTCTGCCGTTAAGGATGAGCAGGGCTCTGTCGTTTTCTCTGACCCTGCGGCAGGCGCTGGCAATGGTGCAGCTGGCCGGACAGGCCGGTTCATTTTCCGACATGAAATGATGCAGGAGCTTTCGGTTGATCTCTTCCGGTTCCTGATCCGCTACAATGACGGGTCTGGGAAGACGGGATGGATTCTGCTGGAGGAATCTGGCAATCTGGTCGTTTTTCCAGTTCTGAATGCCAGGCACATCCTTCATTTTCAGAAGCAGCCAGTTGCGGTAGGTTTTAGCAAACCGCAGCACTCTGGCATCATCCAGCAGAAAGCTGTAAAAATTCTCGTTTTCTATGGGCAGCCCTTCTTCCTTGAGCCAGTTTCTGGCTTTGCGGCACAACGGGCAGCCGGGTATGCTGAATATTCTGATCATGCAGATGGTCCTTCCACAAGCAGGCATGGCCTGCGTTTCCTTAACAAGGATATCACAAACCACTGCAGGCACGGCTCTCGAGTTGTTTCCCTCAGCCTTTGAAGGAAGATGCAGGTTTGCACACCATTGTTCAACTGACGTTTGTGATAGTGATCAGGGAAGAAAATCACTCTTTGTAATTATTTCGAAAAGTTATTGTCAGTCTTTTAATTTTTTAAAAACTTTTCAGATTTCTCGAACTGTACGTGCTAGAATATCTATGTTACATACTGATTCCCAAAATATCGCGGATCTGAGACAGGAACTGTTTCACAAGGCATTTACAGCGGAGCTGATGATCTCTGATTTTGACCACGGCACCGTCTGGGGCACCTGTGAAAGCGAACAGTTTCTGCGGTCACTTGGTTTTGAGGATGATTTCATCCATGCCTATCTTTCGAATCTGATTGTCTACTGTCAGGGCCAGGTGAATGCCTATGAAGCAACTTTCAGGTCCCTGAACTGGAACGGTGCGTTTGATGATTATCGTCTTCTCCCGGAGAATGCTCAGACTGCCAGAGCACAGCTCAACAATGAGATTGAAGCAGAAACTCGGGAGTTCCTGAGCCCTGCTTCCGAATACCTGCAATAGAATAATGTTTAGAAAGGCCGGATGATCCGGTGCAGGTATTTTAAATGTCTTACTATGAAGATGAAAACACAGCCATTGTGCTCCTGGGAAAACTCAAGGACAGAGTAGTCCGTCTGGACTCCTCTGTCCCTGATCCAGAACTGGCTAATCAGACCGGTAGATTTGAACTGCTGGAAGACATGAACTGCTGTGCTCCCACTGACCAGATCCTGGTTGCTTTCCAGATGCCTCACTCCAGAAAAGTCATGGACGCATCCACTTTTCTGAAACTGGCAGACCAGATCGCTTCAGGTTTCTAGCAGACCTCAGGGCAGGACCATTTCGAGTCCTGCCCTTTACATTTGTCTGAAGGAAGAATACATTAGTTGAAGAAACCAATGCGAAAGAGATCAAACAGGAAAAGGTGTGCAAAGCGAGTCCGGGCTGGTGGAAGCCGGATCAAGGCCGTCCTGCAAATGGACTTTCAAGGGCCAGGGGGAAATTTACAGTATCCCGGCCGGGGCTTTCCCGTTACAGGAAGAAGAATGTAATCAGGCATTCGCGAAGTGGGCGCAAGCCAATTCAGGTGGTACCGCAGATCTGTAAGTTCTGTCCTGTTTTCCAGATATGGAAGACGGGACTTTTTATTTTGACGGCCCCCTGTGCGAATGACACAGAACAAAGGAGATCGTACGTATGAAAAAAATGCTGAGCGGAATTAAACCGACAGGCCGCCTGACTCTGGGCAACTACATCGGAGCCATCAAGGAATTCGTCAAATACCAGGACGAATATGAAATGTTCATCTTCATTGCCAATGAACATGCTCTGACCGTTCCCATTGACCCGAAGGAACTGCGCCAGAACACCAAGGATCTGATTGCCCTCTATCTGGCAGCCGGTCTGGATCCGGAAAAAGTCACCCTGTTCCTGCAGAGTGATGTGGATGCCCACGTCAAACTCGGCTGGATCATGACCTGCCTGTCCGGCTATGGCGAACTGCAGCGCATGACCCAGTTCAAGGACAAATCCAGAAAGAAGGAATCCGGCATCACCGCTGGTCTGTTCACCTATCCTTCCCTGATGGCTGCTGACATCATCCTCTATGATGCTGACTATGTACCTGTTGGTCAGGACCAGACCCAGCACGTGGAACTGGCCAGAGACCTGGCTGAACGCTTCAACAAGCGCTACAGCGACACCTTCACCGTGCCCGAACCCATCGTGACCAAGGTTGGTGCCAAGGTCTATGACCTGCAGAACCCCACCAAGAAGATGTCCAAATCCGAAACCAACCCCAAGGGTGTCATTGACCTGCTGGACAACCCGGCTCAGGCCAGAAACAAGATCAAATCTGCTGTTACCGACTCCATCGGCATCGTGCAGTTTGACCCAGAAAACCAGCCCGGTGTTTCCAACCTGCTGACTATCCTTTCTGCCCTGACTTCCGAGCCCATCGATTCCATCGTGGCCCGTTATGAAGGACGCGGTTATGGCGAACTCAAACAGGAAACCGGCGATGCCGTATTCAACTTCCTGACTGATCTGCAGGCCCGTTATAAAGAGATCGTGGAATCCGGCGTCATCAAGAAAGTCCTCGAAGACGGCGCTGCTAAAGCCAATGCCATTGCCAACAAGAAAGTGCGCAAGGTCTACAAGAAAGTCGGCCTCTCCATCTAAACCAATTCAGCCTGTCCCGCTGCGGACGGGCTTTTTTCGTGGAATCCCACTGGATCAGACTCAACCCGAAACATAAGACAGCCATTTCCTGCTTCCAGTGTTCCACAAATGATACTTGCACCATTTGCGCATCTTAAATCGTTGAATTTCAGTTGTTTCCCTACCTCAGGCAGAGTACACTGAGAGCACAGCAGTCATCAGGAAGGAAATCCCTCATGTCACTTGATTTTCCAAAACAGAAACTGGACGTGAATGGCCAGATTCAGAAACTTGAAAAAGCCGGTGTGCAGTTCGAGCTTTACTCAAAAGAGAAAGCCGCCCGGTTTCTGACCTGCAACACCTATCTGTTCAAAATCAAATCCTATCTGAAGAACTATCCCAGAGACTCCCGGGACGGTCTCTATCATCACGTGGACTTTGCCTACCTGGTGGAGCTCTCCACCCTGGATATGCACTTTCGCAATCTGGTTCTGCGGCTCTGCCTTTCCATTGAACACCAGCTCAAGGTCACCCTCATGCGGGATTTCAGCAATAACCCAAAAGAAGACGGCTATTCCATCATTCAGGAATTCTTTGAAGAGAATCCCAGAATCCGGGCTGAGATGGAACACCGGCGCGTGTACGAATCCGAAGAGCTCATGGAGAAGTACTTCCCCAACCTGCCCATCTGGGTGTTCCTGGAAGTCTGCACCTTCGGTTCCTTTACCAGACTGCTGACCTTTTACTACCGCAAATACCCCACCAGACGATCCGAATCTCTGCTGCGTCTGGTCTACAGCGTCAGATGCCTGCGCAATGCGGCTGCCCACAACAACTGCCTGCTCAATTCCCTGCGCCACCCTTATGAGAGAAGCCACCCCTTTCGTCCCAACCGGGATCTGGTGGTCTTTCTGCGAAGTCACGGCTTTTCCAAAGCCAGCCTGGAGAGGAAGATGAGCAACCCTCTGGCCCATGATTTCACGGCAGCTCTTCGCCTGTTTTCTCAGATCTGCCAGAGTCCCGGTCTGTATCAGGCGGTGCTCCGGGATTTCCAGGATCTCTTTAAAGGACGCTTCCTGCGCCATGCGGACTACTTCGCGTCTTACCCGTTTTTAACCAGCTATTATGAATTTTCGATAAAAGTGATTGATTTATTTTCGCAAGAAGGTTATCTTGTTCCTACAGAACAAAAAGAATTTTCTTTTAGCGGAGACGGTCACTGATCGACTCCGTTTTTTTCTTGAAACGGAGTCCTTTTGTGCTGGTCTTCTTCCCCCTTCTCTTTGTGAAAACAACAAAGCCCGCAAATAACTAGAATTGCTTCGTGTAATTGACGAGAAAAAAGGCCAGATATCAAA
>Belle_p2__coassemble_2992_pt1 | contig 9878 bp, 3 predicted proteins | sample Belle_p2__metabat2_low_PE_004 | metagenome-assembled genome bin Belle_p2 | reverse complement strand
TCGGAGAAACATATTAGATTAACCACCCCCGCGAAGCGGGTTGGTACAAAAAAACAGGTCTGGATCTCTCAGAATCAATCTGAGGATTCAGACCTGTTATGCGCTGCCCGGTAATGATGGCTGGATGGTTATGGAGAATGGAAAGGTGCAGCTCTGAGAAGTTTTATCACTTCACCAGGGCAGCTGGAACCATATGCCTTCGGGCTGGAAAACCGGATGACCCGGACCGGAAGAATGAATGTGAGGAGGGGCTTCCGGTTCAGGCATCGGTTGAATGGTTGGAGAAAAACTTATTTTCTGTTTCTTCTCTTCAGCATGGAGCCAAGAACAGCAGCGGTGCCGGCCAGAGCAGCGGCGAACCAGCCTGCATGAGCAGTGGCAGCCGTCTTGACGGACTTGGCGGTGTTGGTAGGTTTGCTGGAGGAAGCAGCAGGTTTTTCGGTTTCAGAAACCTTCGGTGTATCCACATCGGGATCAGCGGGTTTCTGGTTGTTTTCCGTGTCAGGTGTTTCCGGTGTGCCAGGTTTCTGGTTTTCATCCACGGGATCAGCCGGTTTCACGGGATCCTGTTTGTCAGGATTGGGGTTGTTGATCTGGAAGAGAGCAGTGTTCATCTTATCTTCCAGAACAGCAGCAGCCTGGGAATCCAGTTCAGGATTCCTGGCTTCATGAGCAGCCAGAGCTACCTTGATATCGGTTACGGCTTCATCAATGCAGGCCAGCTGAACAGCGCTGTACAGAGAGCGGTTGATGCTTTCGGCTTCTGCTACGAATTCAGTCAGAGCACGCAGCAGATCTTCGTCAGCTTTCAGACGCAGGTTCATGTAGGCATCGTTCAGAGTGGAAACAGCGGCATTGACTTCTTCCTGTGTGGTGGGATCATCCAGCATAGCCTTACCGGCTTCCAGAGCGGCGGTGAATTCAGCCTGTCCGGCTTCAACATAGCGGCTCAGATCCACATCATCGCAGACTTCTGTCAGCATCTGCAGCAGAGTCAGATCCAGAACAACTTCAGGTTTCTTGGTGACGTTGGCCATGGCTGCATTCAGAGCATCCAGAGCAGCCTGGATTCTTTCATCCAGAGCGGTTTCACTCTCGAGCACTTCCACAGCATTGTTATAGGCTTCAACCAGAGCTTCGGTTTCGCCTTCGTAATCGTCGATGTTTTCAACGATGGGTTTTGCTTCATCCACTGCCTTCTGCAGTTCAGCCTTGTTGGAGGTGAAGCTCAGCATCTGGATGGCGCGGGTCAGTTCAGACCATGCAGCATTGACAGTTTCCTGGTCAGCGGTTTCGTCAGCCAGAACGGCTTCAGCCTTGGCCAGAGTGGATTCGAAGTGAGCTTTGACAATGGCATTGACATTGACATAGTCTTCGCTTTCCATGGCAGCTTTGGCATAGTCAACAGCCATCTGCAGCAGAGTCTTGTTGGCTTCTACTACTTCATGGGTTTCGTTGAGATCCATCCAGTAAACGGTGGAAGCATCAGTAGCTTTCAGAGCACCGGCTTCTGCAGGCGTCAGGGCTGCGCTGAAGACTTTGACAGCACCGAAGGAGATTTCACTCTCACGGTTTTTCTGAGGATCCTTACCGATGGTGAAGAGATCGTTGCTCTTCTTGATAGAGGTGACGTTGCTGGTTTCCTTAACCTGAGCATCGGCATCATCCACGTACAGCTTGATGGTTTCGCCATCGTAGCTGATCACCAGGTTATGCCATGCATCGAAGAAGTCATCACTCAGGTTGGAAGAAGTGAGCTGATCCCACTTGCTGCCATTGGAGATGTAGACATCGATGTGACGGGCACCGCTGTTCTTGTTGTAGTAAACGCGGCTTCCGAAGGAGTTGTCACCGGTGGAAACGAACATGGAGTGCTTTTCGCTGTTTTCATAGATACCGGTGTCGTTATTGGTCACGGACCAGGGAACGTAAACGTTCATGGAGATGGTGAACGGGTTGGTTCCGCTCATGGCATCGTTGATGATGCGGGTTGTGTCATTGACGGAGAAGTATCCGCTGATGGCGTTCTTTTCAGCTACTGTGCCAAGGGTTGCGGTTTCAGGCAGAACGGTGTTCAGCTTGTTGCCGGAACCATCTTCGATGACGGTTTCAACGATTTCTTCGGCATGAACAGTAATGTTCAGATCAGCCTTCAGGTTTTCATCGCCGTTGACGTTGGCAGCATGCAGAACGAGCTTTGTGCCGTCTTCCACTTTTCTGTCGACAGTCAGCAGGGCGGTATCGGGTGTGGAACCCGAATTTACGTAAACGCCTTCTACTTCATTGCCGTCTTCGTCGGTTACGGACCAGTCAGCGCTCTTGATCTTGGCTGCAGGGTTGTCACCCTTCAGCGCATAACCGGTCACTTCGCCGGCTTCGGCTACTTCTGCACCGGTGATGGCAACGGAAGTGTTGACTTCCTTGTCAACGATATCGTAGTCAGCAATATCAACCCACAGTTCGCAGGATTCATCATCAGCTGTCAGGGTGCCGTCATGCAGAGCTGCAGCTTCTTCGTCGCTCAGAGCCCTGGAGAAGACGCGCTGAGAAATGAAGGAAGAGTCAGAGTTTCTGCCGGTAGAGGGGCACAGACCCAGCATGAAGGGATAATCAGAAGTCACAACATCGCTGGAGGTGCCGGTCTTCTTGTTCATCAGCAGTTCGCCATCGTAGTACAGAGAGATGGACTTGTCTGCAGAGTTGTAAACGCCGGTCATTTCATGAACCTGGCCCTTGAAGTTGGCTTTCTGCTCTGCAGTGCGGGTCACTTCAATGGCTCTCCAGTTGCCTCCGGCATAAACGTGGAAGCCGAACTTTTCACCATTGACACGCAGTGCGAAGGCATCATCACCCTTGCCGCACATCATGTTATAGGCGGGGCTGTTGTCTCCGCCAATGAAGCGGGTGGATACGGTGAAGGAATTGCCGTCGCCTCCCAGAACATTGTCCATGTTCAGGGTGTTCAGGTTCTGGTAGCCTTCCAGAGTAACGGTGGCATCTTCAGCACCAGCAGCCTTGGATTTCTGCAGAGCAGCGGTTTCATCATCCAGAACGAACTGGGCGTGGTTCTTACTGCTGTCCTTAAGGACGGTGTTCTTTTCAGCCAGGGATTCAACGGTGGCTTTGTATTCGCTTGCCAGAGTGAAGTACTCTTCGCCGATCAGAGCTTTCTGGGCTTCGGAGCAGCCGTTCAGTCTGTTGACGATGCGGGTGATCTCGGACAGCTGAGAATAGCTGTAAGGAACAAAGGCATCCAGATCTGCCTTGATGGCAGCTGCCTTTTCCTGGTCGTATTCTTCCTGAGAGAAGGTTTCCACTTCTCTGTAGGCAGAAGCTTTTTCATTCAGAACATCATTGTCTGCTGTTTCAACAGGCATCAGAGTGTAAGTCCACTCGTAAACTCTGTCGTTGGGAATCTGGTACTGAGACAGGACGCCGGGGCCGCAGGTTGCGCCGCCGGTTCCCAGGGAGCGCAGGTTGACGGAAACGATGGTTTCATCTCTGGGTGTCAGCTGATAGGGGTGACTTACGCCATCCAGATCGTTGGGTGTGAAGTGCAGGGCGGAGGTTTCCAGAGGTGTCTTAGTGACAACCATCAGACCCTTGCCTTCATCGTTGGTGATGGACATCCAGTTGGTATCTGTCATGGTTCCGGTGTCATCGACCTTCAGATAGGGGTAGAACAGACCGGAAACGGTGTTTTCGTAAATACCCTGACGGGCGAAGGTGGAACGGTCAGACAGAGATTCAACGGGACCGTTGCCGTACCATTTTACGTTTTCATAGCCGGAAGCCATGGTCATCATGGAGCCGACGCGCAGGTACTGGCCCATGCCTGTTCCTCTGGCATCCACGCTCATGTTGACGGTTACTTCACCGGTGCCGTTGACGGTATAGGTGATGACTTCCTTGGTGCTGCCGGCATTGGGCAGAGTCAGGGAAGAAATGATGACAGTCTGACCGGCTTCGTTGGTGGAAATTTCAACAGAATCAGCTGTGATATTGCTGTTGGCATCCTTCCATCCGGAGTCAAAGCTGCCCTTGTCGTTTTCCATCAGACCGCGCCAGAAGTTGGGTGTGGGACCGTCTTCCAGCAGAGTTTCTCCGTTGACAACATAGTTGCTCATCAGACCATCGGTCTTGGAGATGGAGAATGAGAAGTTTTCACCGGCAACATCTACGGAGGTTTCGCCATCGGTCACTGTCAGACCATCGGTTACCACAACGGGAGCTGCCTGGGAAACAGCTGCAGGCACACGGAACTGTTCATAGGAAATTTCATGACCGGCAGGTGCCCATTCTTCATCGTTCTTCAGAGAAACGCTGATATTCAGATAGTAGTCTGCACCAGCCTTGAGCTGTTCAGGCATGGTGAAGGGAACGTAAATGTCGTTTTCGGACCAGGGAGCGCAGGAGGCGTTTTCAACGGTTCCTTCGTCAACCACCGAGCCGTTTTCAAGGAGCTGCCAGGTCACATCGTAATCGGAGAGATCCTTGAAGGAGGATTCACTGGAAACATGGATGGTTCTGGCATCCAGATCTTCTTCATTGGCTTCGAACCAGAAGTTCTGGTACTGATATTTAACTTCGTACAGTTCAGGCTGCGGGTTGCGGTCAGGAGATACCAGACCGTTTTCGCAGAAGCTGTTGTCGTTGGGTCTGTCGCCCCAGTCGCCGCCGTAGCCGTAGAAATTGCCTTCGGCTTCTTCGGCATACAGGTTCTTCTGGGCGTCTTCCGTAGCGTAGTAGTCCCAGCCGGTGATCTGTGCTTCGCTGTGTTCATCAGCGTAGTCCAGCCACATCAGGACACTTTCATCATCTGCACCGATGGCAGGAGTTGCGGAGTTCTGAGCCTTGATTTCATCGGCGGTCAGGGCTTTGGAGTAAACGCGGGCAATGGACATTTCGCCATCGAAGGTTCTGCTGTGCTGTTCTTCATAGCCTGCGCACAGATGGTAGGAAGTGGAAGCGATGTTGTTGGTGCGGTCAGCCTGAGCCAGTCTGACGCCGTCAACATAGATTTCCAGGTGGCCCTTGTTGTAGGTGCCGACTACCTGGTGCCAGTTGCCAACCCAGTCAGCAGGGAAGCCGCAGCTTGCAGAGTTCCAGCTGCCGTTGTAGTAAACGAAGAATTCCAGACCGCTGCCGCTGCTCTGGGTTTTCAGAGCAACCTGGGTGTCACCCTTGGAAACCAGAACGGAGTTCTGAGCGGTGGAAGCAGGTTTAACGATGGCTTCGAAGGTGAATTCCTTGTCGACGCCGCTGAGAGCTTCATTGTATTTGGCATCATCAGCCATGACGGTATAGCCCTTGAAGGACTTGCCGCCGTTGAGGGTGCCGGCTTCGTCGCTGGTTACCCAGTCTTCTTCATCGCCATAGGCGTTTCCGGTATTGCCGGTCTTGTCAGTGACGACATAGGTGGATCCAAGAGTAGACAGATCCACGGCTCTGGACTGGTCAACCCAGTCCCAGATGAAGCCGCCCAGCATGTTTTCGCCGGAGCGGACAGCATCCCAGTATTCTTTCAGGTTGCCGACGGAGTTGCCCATGGCGTGAGCATATTCACACATGACATAGGGAATCTTGCCTTTGCCGGCTCTGCCCTGGACAGTGCCAATGGAAGGATACATGTTGGAACCCATATCAGTTCCCATGCTGTCGTTCTGACCTTCGGAATGAACAGGACGGGTGGGGTCGTTGTTCTTGAAGTAGAAGATCATGTCATAGAAAATGCCGTTTCCGAAGTTCTTGTCGCTGGTGTAGACCATTTCGTTACCGATGGACCACATGACGATACTCGGGTTGTTGCGCAGACGCTTGAAGGCAGTTTCTGTACGATCCATGCCCAGTTCGTAGAACAGGCCGATGGCACTGTTGTTGCCCATGATGTTGTGGCATTCCATGTTGGTTTCACCCATCAGGTACATGCCCCAGTCATTGGACAGCCAGTACAGATAATCGTCGTTGGAGTAGTGAGAGGTTCTGATGGCGTTCAGGTTGAACTGCTTCATCAGACGCAGGTCTTCTTCGATGGTGGCTTCAGGAACAGCCTTGCCATAGAAGGGGTCAGTATCATGACGGTCAGCACCTTTCAGGAACAGACGCTGGCCATTGATTTTGATCTGTTCCCAGCTGGTTGTGGTGTTGCGGCCGTTTGCATCAACCTGGGTGGATGTGAATTCAATTTCACGGAAGCCCAGCTGGCAGGATACGGTTTCAACGACTTTGCCGTTGCCATCCTTCAGCTGCAGAACCAGTGCGTACAGATTGGGGTTTTCTGCAGACCACAGAGCCGGATTCTTAACGACTGTGGAGAAGTCGAAGGTGCCGGTCTTGCCGGAAGCCACATCGCCCAGAGCAAATTCAGCATTATTCAGAATATTGTTGCCATTTCTGTCCAGAGCCTGGGCTTCAACGGTCCATCCGGAATGACTGGTGGTGGACAGGTTGCGGATATCGAAGGACAGGTTCAGATTGGCCTGTTTGTAATCATCAAACAGATCGGTGGTGTAGTGGTAGTCCTTGATCTGCATCAGAGGAGAGCTGGTCAGATAGACATCACGGAAGATACCGCCGTCATAGATCATGTCCTGGTCTTCAAACCAGGTGCCGTCGCAGAACTTGTGGACTTCTACAGCCAGCAGGTTCTCGCCGTCAACCAGGTAGTCGGTGATATCAAATTTATGCGGGGAGAATGTGTCTTCGGAGTAGCCAACCTGCTGACCGTTGACATACACGTAGTAGGCAGATTCCACACCACGGAAATCGATGTAGACTCTTCTGCCATCCTTGAAGCTGTCATCTACGGTAAAGGTCTTGCGGTACAGACCAACGGGGTTGTAGTTGGTTGCAGCATTGGGGACTCTGACACCGGAATCATAGGCAGACTGCCAGGGCATCTGGGTATTGGTATAGATAGAGAAATCAAAGCCCTGTCTGGTCCAGCTCTTGGGAAGCTGAACAGTCTTCCAGCCGTCTTCAGTATCTTTCTGATAGTCGGCATTCATGAAGCCGTCATCGAGGAATTTCTGAGCCTGTTCAGCGTTCTGAACAACGGTCAGATCCCAGTCTTCATTTTCACCGGTCAGCATTTTGATATAGCTGGAATCGGTTCTTGCGTTGTAGTTCCAGACAGCATTTACAGCAGCGGATACTGACTGGTAGGGGATGAGCTGTGTAGAAGCATCTTCGCGGTTGATCGCGAATACGTCTTCTGCATCCTGGGAAGCACCGGAAAGATCGACATAGTCATTACCGGTCCATTCCTTATGGGTAAACTTTTCGCTTTCGGGATCACTGAGACCAGAAACAGCCTGCAGATTGTCACCGCTGGTGCCGGTATCGGCAGCCTGCAGGACAGTCAGGGGGATGGAGGTGGTCACAAGCGATGCACTGAGCAGTGCGGAAAGCAGATGTTCCTTTCGCATGTTTTTTTCTCCTTTTGAACATTCCTGTTCGTCAGTTTCATGATAGCGATTTCAACAATTTTGTGCAACGAGTTTCAGGTAAATTCATATAGAAATATTCAGTTAAACATTAGAAATTTGCAGGTAAAGTTTTACCAGTCGGAAATTTGTACATTTTGGGATTCTGTTTGTGAAAAATTTCAGAGAAAGCCTGGATAGCATGTTCATTTTTTACCAAACCTTCTATTTTGGGGTACCGAAAATGAAACAACGGTAAATTAGAGGGAAAAGCAGCTGCCCATCCCGGCACTGATCTGGAGAAAATAAGCCGGTCTAAGCCAGAGTGCCTTGGAAGATTTACTAAATATAGGATAGGGACTCAGACTGGCTTTTGAAGTCCGATTCGGTTCAGATCCTGCCCCAGTGATCCGGCTGTTTTGAGGGATCAGCCGGTTTATCTGTGGCAGATAAAGACTGCTGAATCAGAGCTTCTGACCCGTCTGCCTGCAGGGATCAAGCAGACTGCAGGCCTGGAAAAATAGACACAGGATATGCCACAAGTGTTGATATCAGTCCAGGCAGGAAACTTCACAATTCCGAAAACTCCGGCAGCTGATCCCGTCGGAGTCTTTCTGTATTTCTTTAGAATTCAGCACTATCCCTGAAAAGGCCATAAAGGATCAATCCAGCTCAGCGGATTGAAGCTGCAGTTTTCAGATTGGAAAAGCTGGGTATAATGATGAAAAAGGAATATCGGAAATGAAAATAATCGTAACAGTCGACAATCGAAACGGAATCCTGTTTGGAAACAGACGACAGAGCAGGGACAGCGTTCTGATTCAGGATGTTCTGGATCTGAGTCAGGGAAAGCTGAAAATTGCCCCTTTTTCCTCTGTTCTGTTTCCGGAAGTGACACCTGATCCGGATTTTCTCGATCATGCACAGAAGGACGACTGGTGTTTTGTGGAAGACCGGCCGCTGCAGCCCTGGAAAGAGCAGATTGATCAGATGGCTGTTTACTGCTGGAATCGGGATTATCCGGCAACGGTTTACCTGGATCTGGATCCGGGCAAAGAAGGCTGGACTCTGCTGGAGGAAAAGGAGTTTTCCGGCACCTCCCACCCCAGAATCACCAGGCGGGTCTATCAGAGAAATAAGTGAGGTCTGCCGCAGACTGTGTTTCAACCTGTCTGTGCAGGATTAAGCCGGCAAAAAAGAAGAAGGAAAAAGAAAGAAGAAATCAGTATGAAGAAGAAAACGATGGTGCTGCTCGGGCTTCTGTGCCTGGGACTGTATGCTGCCGGGACCGGAAGCAGCGACCCGGAAACTGAGTCGCAGAAAGTCATGGCCAATTCTTCCGGGAACACCATACAGGAAAACAGAAAAGAAGAGTCATCTGATTCTGAAGAAGCTGAAGAGGAATCGACAGAAATTTCGGAACCGGAAAAGGAGAAGACCACATCCAGACCGGTGGAGAGAGCACCGGTGGATTTATCGAATCTTCCTGCCTGGAATGGAGATCCCTATGTTGTCATCAACGGCAACCATCCTTACTTTTCTGACGAGGACCTGGTTGGCTCTTCCTATGAGCACTATGGCTCTCTGGACAGTCTGGGCCGCGTAACCCTGGCTTATGCCTGTATCGGCCCGGATCTGATGCCCAGCGAAGAAAGACAGTCGATTTCGGATGTTCATCCCACAGGATGGAACCAGGCGCAGTATGACGGGATCAGCGGCGGCTATCTCTACAACCGCTGTCACCTGATCGGTTTTCAGCTGACCGGGGAAAATGCCAATGAACAAAATCTGATGACGGGAACAGCCTATTTCAACGTGGAGGGAATGCTCCCCTTTGAAAACATGGTGGCAGACTATGTCAAGGAGACTGGGAATCACGTTTTGTACCGGGCAACCCCGATTTTTCAGGACAGCAATCTGCTGGCCAGCGGCATCCTGCTGGAAGGGCGCTCGGTAGAAGATGATGGCTACGGCATTGAATTCTGTGTTTACTGCTACAATGTCCAGCCCGGCATCGGCATCCATTACAGTGATGGCAGCAGCTGGACCAATGCTCCACAGCCCGAGCCTGAACCAGAACCGGAACCAGATCCGGTTCAGACTTATACCACAGAGGAAGAAACCTGCACTTATATACTGAATACGAACACCCACAAATTTCATTATCCGGACTGTCCATCTGTGAGAAAGATGAAGGATAAGAATAAACGGGAAGTGACACAGAGCCGGGAGAGCATTATCAGCCAGGGATATGAGCCCTGCAAAAACTGCAATCCATGATTTTTCCACGAAATCAGAGAGAGTGAAACCAGATTAAGCACAGGCAGTTGTCCGGATCTGCAGCAGGCAATGTCAGAACCGGATCTCGGCCTTTTACGAGATGTCCAATGCGGCATCTCTTTTTTTGTACCAACCCGCTTCGCGGGGGTGGTTAATCTAATATGTTTCTCCGAC
>Belle_p2__coassemble_2915_pt1 | contig 10261 bp, 5 predicted proteins | sample Belle_p2__metabat2_low_PE_004 | metagenome-assembled genome bin Belle_p2 | reverse complement strand
GAACGAATTCAGTATCCTGAATAGTCTCCAGGCATTCCTTTCCACCCTGTTTATAGTCTTCTTCAAAAACAGCTTTTCCGTAATAACGGAGAAACTCCTTCCCGACTACTGTACAGAACTCCACATTGGGATTCTTCTGCATCTGCCTGTAGACATCTTTGAACTCACCTGTTCCAAAATAGAGCTTATCCCCCCCTGAGCAGATGAAAAGCCAGCGGTCTGCACTTTGGCTGGTCTCCGTCTTCCGTGGCCAGAAAAAACGTTTCGGCCCTGCTCAGAAAATCATTCACTTTTTTCAGTTGTTCCATGTTATCCATTATGGTTTGCTCCTTTCCGAAAGCTGGGTTACACTGTGATAGACCATAAATCTATCACGGAAAATCGTAGTTCTATTAATAAGTAAAAACAAGTACGATCTTAAAAGATACCAGGTATCATTAAAGATACCGAAAGGAGCTTTTCATGGAAAAAGACCGCTTTGGAATCTGTCCATTTGCAACGGCCCAGAGACTGATTCAGGGAAAGTGGGCCATCCTGATTCTGCATGATCTCAGTGAAGGACCTGTCCGTTTCAATGAACTGCAGCGCAGGCTGCCAAAAATGACACACGCTACCCTGTCGAATCAGCTCAAACATCTCGAAGCCAGCCATCTGATCATCCGCACAGAGTATCCGCAGATCCCCCCAAAAGTCGAATATTCTCTGACGGAGATCGGGAAAAGATTTCAGCCTGTCCTCGACAGCATTCAGCAGTGGGGACTGGAATACATCGAATACATGAAAAATCATTCGGAAGAATAGACATTCTTCCTCTCTCTTTTCATCATGATCAGCTTTTAGCAGCTGTCCCAAACGGATTTTCCAGACCGGAAAACTGTTCAGGACAGCTTTTTTCACTTTGCTTTCAGCCGGCCGGAAACAGCAGAAGAAAAAGCCGCTGATCTGACAGGATAAGCCGTCATCAGGGCACTGATGGCGGCTTTTATGCCTCTGTACCACCGGAAAAGATTTGTTTCTTCATGAAAAGTCCTGGCAGACAGGCTGAAAACCGACAAAAAAGGTTTAAAACCGTTTTTTGTTGTTTCATAATGGAAATGATAAGTGGATAACGCTTACACAAAGATCGAAAGAGATCAGAAGGAGTCAATTTTGAACAAGAAAGAGAAAAAACTGAACCTGTTGCTGTCTCTGTCCATGAGCGTCAGCCTGATTCCGGTGATGCCGGTTCTTGCTGAAGAAGATGCTGCGCCTGCTGCCCCCACCGCAGACATCTTCCCCGTTCCCCAGTCCATCGTTACGGACTCTGCCGAAGGCATGAGCCTGACTGGTCCCGTGGATGTGGTTGTTCACGGCACCAGAAACGAAGCAGCCGTTACTAAGACCGGCGAACTGCTGGACGCCCAGGGAATCACCTGGAGTGAAAAGACAGAAGCCGAAGCTGCCGAAAGCGAAAACGCCAAGGTCATCCTTGCCGTTGACTGCGGCGAAGACTGCCAGACCTGCACCTATATCCCCGATGCCGAAGGTGCTCTGGATCATCAGCAGGGCTATGTTCTGCAGACCAGTGATGATGAAAACACCAAAGGTGAAGTCAGAATTGTCGGCACTGACAAGGACGGCGTCTACTATGGCGTCATGACGCTTCGCCAGCTGTTCCAGCAGGCCGAAGGCGGACGCATTGCGGAAGTCACCGTTTCCGACTACCCCGATGTGCTTTACCGCGGCTATGTAGAAGGCTTCTACGGCACCCCCTGGACTTTCCAGGACCGCACCAGTCTGTTTGAAGACACCAGCCTCTACAAGATGAACACCTATGTCTATGCTCCCAAGGATGACCCCTATCACAGATCCAGCTGGAGAGAACTCTACCCCGAAGACAAGGCCGAAGAAATCCGTCAGCTGGTCAAGACAGCCGATGACAACAACATGATCTTCTGCTAGACCATCCATCCCGGCGGAGACTACAACTACACCGCTGATTCCGATGGCGATGGCGTGGTCGATGACTTTGCCAAACTGCTGACCAAAGTGGATCAGGTCTATGACCTGGGCGTCAGACAGTTCGGTATCTTCTACGATGACCTGGAATACGGTGTTGCCAATGGCAGCCGTCATGCCGAAACCCTGAATGCCGTCTATGAACACCTGAAGGAAAAGGATCCCGACATTCACCCCATGGTGACTGTTCTGACCCGTTACACCAACTCCTGGGGTGCTTCCATTTCCGGCTACTTCAAGCCTTTCATGCAGGCTATCCATCCCGATACCCTGGTGCTGTGGACCGGTAACTCTACCATGTCCGCCATCACCAAAAACTACTATGAATGGCCCAAGAGTCAGGGCGGTGTCGACAGAGACTTCGGTTCCTGGTGGAACTACCCTGTCACCGACTACTATGGCGGCCACCTGCTCATGGGACAGCTGGACTGCGTCGATAATGACGTAGACAACCTGGCTTCCTTCTACATGAACCCCATGTCCGAAGCCGATGCTTCCAAAGTCACCATCTTCTCCGGTGCAGACTACTCCTGGAATACAGCCGACTTTGATGCTCATTCTTCATGGGTTCGCTCCATTCAGGAACTGGTTCCCGAATGCTGGGAAGAATTCTGCCGCTTTGCGGACAACCTGGCTTACAACGACCAGGGCAGCGGATTCCTCTTCAAGGAATCCCAGTACCTGGAAGCTGACCTGAACGCCTTCAATGACGCTCTGGCCGGCAACGGCGATCTGAACGCTGCCATCGCCACTCTGAAAGCTGACTTCACCCAGATCAGGGATGACTGCACCGCTCTGCGCGCCGTCAAAAACGAAGGCCTGCTGGAAGAAATCACACCCTATGTAGATGCCTATGAACAGCTGGGCATCGCCGGCATCGGCGGCATGGAAGCTCTTGAAGCTGCAGCCAAAGGCGACATCGATGCCACCATGAAGGGCCGTTCCGATCTGATCAACAAGACCGAAATCGTCAAGAACAAGACTCAGAAGGTCGGCTCCCACCTGCTGGTTCCCTTCCTGGAATCCCTGCAGGATACCGTCAACACCGTTCTGGCTGAAAGCATGGACCTCTCTCAGAACTGCATGCAGATCGTCGGCGACAACAAAACCATGCTGGATGAGGATGAAAACGGCTGGACTTCCACCAGCGGCATCCAGGCCGGCGAATCCATCAAACTGCGTCTGAGAAGACCCGGCAACTTCAGCGTTGCGGTGAATGCCGATTCCATGGATGGCCTGAAAGTGGAAACTTCCCTCAATGGTCTGAACTGGACCGAACTGGCCATGTCCAAATCCGGTGATGTCTACAAGTCCGGTGCCATCGTCACCGCAACATGGGTACGCGTCAGCGCCTCTGCCGACTCTGCCGGTGCTTCTTCCGTTTCCATCGTGAAGCCCGTTCCCTTCGTGAACCGTTCCGCTTCCACCAACATGAAGACCTATGAAGCCAACTATATCCAGTACGCCTTCGACGGCGATCTGGACACCTGCTTCTGGAGTGCAGAAGAATCCCGGAGCGGACACGTTCTGTCTCTGAACCTGGGCGGCCTGTATTCCCTGTCTTCCGTGGAAATCGTTTCCGGCACCAACCGTCTGGGCACCGTCGACGCCTTCCAGAAGGGCGTTGTAGAAGTGTCCATGGACGGCACCAACTGGACAGCCGCAGGCGAACCCTTCAACTACTCTGAATTTGAAACCCGCGGGGTTGACACCGTTCACGCCTACCATACCGTGACCTTCGATCCCGTAGAAGCCCGCTACATGCGCATCCGCGAAACGGAAAAAGGCAGCTACTGGCTGAAGATCTATGAAATTGCTCCCACCATGGAACTCATCGAAAGCACAGCCTGCAAGATCGAGTCCACCATGGATGTTGTCGAAGGCAGCGATCTCAATAACATCGTGGACAACTCTCTGTCCACCTATGCCGAACTCTCCAACAACGGTGCCATTGCCGATGGGGACAGCGTAACTCTGGACCTGCAGAACCTGGCAGCTCTCTATGATGTAACCATCACCTTCGAAGAAGGCGCAGCCTTTGAAAACACCGTTCTGGAAACTTCCACCGACGGCATCACCTGGACGGACCGCGGAACACTGGGTTCTGATGACTATACCGTCAGCGACGGTCACGTCGTTGTCAGACACAATGCCCAGGGCGCTTTAACCCGTTACATCCGCATCGCTTCCGGCTCCGAGATGACCGGCAGCGTGAAGATGGACGAAATCACCTGGAACACCATTTCCGGTGAAGGCATGTCCCTGTCTGCTTCCACTGACATGGGCACCTACCAGAGCAATGCCATCAGCAACGCCGTAGACGGCGATGAAACCACCAGGTACTACTCCAATGCCGTATCCAAGAAGGGCAACTACATCCAGATCAATCTGGGCGGCCTGATTCCTGTTTACGACACCTCCATTACCTATGGCGGTGACCCCCATGTAGCCGGTGCCGTAGACGGCTTCTCCTCCACCATTCTCCAGTACTCCACTGACGGAACAACCTGGATGGATCTGAGTGAAGCAGTGCCTTCCAGCGAATACCGCATTGTCAACGGCCGCTACATCTGCAGCTTCACCACCGAAGGACCCAGCGCCAGATATCTGCGCTTCACTGCCGGATCTGATTCCGACAGCTGGTGCCAGGTTTACGAAGTCAAAGTCAACCAGGCTCTGGATACCAACAACCTGCGCTACACCTCCGGTACTGCCACCATCCTGAATTCCAACTACCTGGATGACGGCGACCTGAACACCTATCCGACCTTCTATCAGCTTTCTGAAGGCCAGACTCTGGTCTATCCCATGACCAGCACCACAGACGTCAAGAAACTCACCATCCTCCAGCACGAATCCTCTACTGCCAATACCGTGGTGGAAGCCGAAAAGCTGGACGGCTCCTGGATCACTCTGGGTGCTCTGGAAAACAGCTACAACACCTTTGATGTCAACGATTCCATCCGCAGCATCTGCCTGACCTTCGATGGCACCGTTCAGCCCATGATCTATGAAATCATCGCCACAGCCATGGATGACGAACCCATTGAAGTGCCCGAAGCCAACAAGACTCTGCTCAGACAGGCCATCTCCTATGCCGAAGCTCAGGTAGAAGCCGGAGCTCTGGATCATCTGAACACCACTGTTCTCAACTACTTCAACACCGCTCTGGAAGAAGCCAGAGCCGTAGAAGCCGACAAGAAAGCCACCACAGACGAAGTGAATGCTGCCTGGCTGAAACTGGTTCAGGCTATTCAGATGCTGGACTTCAAGGCTGACAAGGATGCCCTGGCTGCTCTGGTTGAACAGGCTCAGGTCGTTCTGGAAACACCGCTGACACCTGAAAGCAAGGCTGCTCTGGAAGAAGCCATTGAAAAGGCCCAGGCTGTCCTGGATTCCGACACCGCTCTGCAGGAATCCATCGACAAGGCTCTGGCCGATCTGCAGGCTGCTCTGGATGCTGCCGTGAAAGTGGAATACTCCACCGAACTGCTGCAGATGATCATCGATGCCGCTGAAGAAGCCGACCTGGATGCCTTCATCAACGCCAATGGCGAAGTGGATGCCTTTAAGGCCGCTCTGAAAGAAGCTAAGAATGTAGTCAAAAATCCTGAAAGCCAGGAACAGATCAACGACACTGCCGCTTCCCTCAACAGACTGTGGCTGTCCCTGCGTCTGAAACCCGATGAATCCGTTCTGGCTGAACTCAGAGACTTCTCTGCCCAGGTGAGAATGCTGAAAGCCGCCAACTTCCAGCCCGCTACCTTCAACATGCTGGTGGCTCTGGCTGATGACGTGGATGAAGCTCTCAACAACCCCAGCCTCTCCAAAGCCGAATCTCTGGATCTGCTGGACAAGGTCAACGAAGTGAAGGATCTGCTGGATCATCCCGATGGCGATCAGAAGAACGAACCCGCCAAACCCGATGCCAAGGATCCCGTCAGTGAAAAACCGGCCGTAGATGAAACCGAAAAACCGGCTGAATCCGTGAAACCGGCTGCAGACACCACAAAGAAGAGCGTCAAGACCGCTGCTTCCACCTCTCTGGGATGGAGCGCTGCCGCTGCTCTGCTCTCTCTTGGCGGACTGCTCTCTCTGAAGAGAAGAAAGAGAAAATAAGCTCTCTGCTCTCACTGATTGACCAGATCGTTAAAAAAGGCCCGTAAAACGGGCGGTCTAAATGATTGGATTTGATTGAGGTTTTGATCCCTGCGGGGTCAAAACCTCATTTTTGTTTTCAGGGCTGTACAGGCAGAGAAACAGGTCTCGGTCAACCGGGAAAATCCTTTACAGGTCTTCGACGCTCGAAGTGATTTTTCTCAAAGCGGATATCGCCCACGCCTTTGCCGGGAACTCTCTGAGCCTGCCGCCGGTGCATTGAATTGCAGGACTGAGCGGGGACAGCATCCGGGTGGAAAGCCAGCCAGGACAAGGCCCGCGTTGATCCTGATCCTGCCGGTTAACTGTAAAACTGATTTGAAATACGAGAACCCCCTTGACTTGAGGCGTGGGACAGGCTATCTTGTGTAGCGTGCTACATATAGTGAGGAGGAAATGTTCATGACTCCAAGAGGAATCGGCTATCTGATCAAGACCATCAATGACAAGCTGAAAACCCAGGCGGATGCGGCTTTGAAAAATCATGCGCTGACATTCTCCCAGAGCTGCGTCCTGACGTTTCTGAACGGGCAGGGCGGACAGGCCACCCAGAAAGAAATCGAAGACTTTATGGAGGTCAGCCACCCTACCACAGTTGGCATTGTCTCCCGCATGGAGGAAAACGGATATGTGACCACATGGTTCGATGCCAGGCAGCGCAGCAAGCAGGTCAGACTGACGCCCAAGGCCCGGGCCATTGGAGCAGAGATGGATCAGGTCATCCAACTTCAGGAGGACACGATGCTCCGGGGATTGTCCAAGAAGGAGATCGTGGAGCTGGAACGACTGCTGGCCGTAGTTCACAACAATCTGAAATAGGGAAACACATCGCCGCGGATCGCGGCTTTGTATTTTCTCTTAAGTATAGCGTACTACATCAAATCAAAAGAAAGGATGATCGCATATGCTGAAAACACTTGCCGGGAGCCTGCGGCAGAATAAAAAAGGCTCCATTCTCACAATCTGCCTTTCCATTCTGGAAGCGGGCTTTGAAATCATCATTCCCCTGTGTATGTCGGGCCTGATTGATTACGGCGTGGATCAGGGAAATATGAGCCAGGTCTGGAGGTATGGCCTGTTCCTTCTTCTCTTTGCGCTCCTGCAGCTGGCAGCCGGTGTGGCTTCCGCCAAAGTCTGTGCAAAAGCCTCCGCCGGATTCGCTGCCAATCTGCGGCAGGATATGTACGACAATGTGCAGACTTTCTCCTTCTCCAATATCGACAAGTTCTCCACCGCTTCCATCGTCACCCGGCTCACTACCGATGTGACCAACATTCAGAACGCTTATCAAATGCTGATCCGTATGGCAATCCGCGGGCCGATAATGATGGTTTTCGCTGTGCTGGTCTCTTTCAGCATCAGCCGGGAAGTCTCTCTTGTCTTTCTGGCGGTGATCCCCTGTCTGGCTCTGCTGCTGTTTCTCATCGTGCAAAAGGTCAACCCCATTTTCAAACGGGTATTCTGCACCTACGACGATCTGAACAGCGTGGTGCAGGAGAATATCCGGGGAATCCGGGTGGTAAAGACCTTCAACCAGGAGGAGGGAGAGATCAGGAAGTTCGGCGGCATCTCGGAGAAGATTTTTTGCGACTTCGCCAAAGGGGAGCAGCTGATTGCGTTCAATATGCCTCTGATGCAGTTTTTCATGTATTTCTGTATGCTGCTCATCTCCTGGCTGGGGGCGAAGGCGATCATCGCCAGCGGCAATGACGCAGCCCTGGGCCTTACCACAGGCAGCCTGACCGCTCTCATCGGTTATGCCATGCAGATTCTGACCTCCCTGATGATGCTCTCCATGGTATTTGCCATGCTGACCATCGCGGTGTCTTCCGCCCAGCGGATCGCAGAAATTCTGAATGAGAAAACCGACATTTCCAACCCGGTTCAGCCAGTGCAGACCGTAGCAGATGGCAGCATTGACTTTTGCGATGTCAGCTTCAGCTACGCCTCCAAGGCAGACAAAAAGGTGCTGGATCACATCAATCTGCATTTTGAGTCCGGTCAGACCATCGGCATTCTGGGTGGAACTGGCTCCTCCAAGTCCAGTCTGGTTCAGCTGATCCCCCGGCTCTACGATGTGTCCGAAGGAAGCGTCCGGGTAGGCGGCGTAGACGTGCGAGAGTACGATCTGGCCGCCCTCCGGGACAGCGTTGCCATGGTTTTGCAAAAGAACGAGTTGTTCTCCGGCACCATCAAAGAAAACCTTCGCTGGGGAAACGAAAACGCCACGGACAGCGAAATCCAGACCGCCTGCCGGCTGGCCTGTGCCGACGAGTTCATCCAGGCACTCCCGGAAGGGTACGACACACACATTGAGCAGGGCGGTGTCAACGTCTCCGGCGGGCAGAAACAGCGCCTTTGCATTGCCCGTGCCCTGCTGAAGAAGCCAAAGGTTCTGATTCTGGACGATTCCACCAGCGCCGTGGATACCAGAACCGATGCGGCGATTCAAAAATCCTTTACTCAATATATTCCGGATACGACGAAGATTGTGATTGCCCAGCGGGTCAGCTCCATCCAGCACGCCGACCAGATCGTGGTGCTGGATGACGGAAAAATTGCGGCAGCTGGCAGGCATGAGGAATTACTGGCAGACTGCCAGATTTACCGTGAGGTCTATGAATCGCAGCGGAAAGGAGACGGTGAAAATGCCGAATAAACCCAACAGGAAAAACCGGACACCTCCGGAGGGAATGGGGCGTTTTGATCCGAAAACACTGGGCCGCATTCTCCATTATATGAAGGACTACAAGGCGGGTATGGCGGCCGTGGTCGTCTGCATCCTCATCAGCGCCGCCGCCAGCGCGGCATCCTCCCTCTTTTTGCAGACGCTGATCGATGATTACATCGTCCCCCTGCTGGGGATGGACGCTCCGGTATTTACCGGACTGCTTCACGCCTTAGCTGTGATTGCCTGTGTCTATCTGGCGGGCGTTTTGTCCTCCCTGGTCTACAACCGGCTGACGGTAAAGATCGCCCAGGGAACCCTGAAGAAAATCCGGGATGAAATGTTCTCTAAAATGCAGTGGCTTCCCGTCCGTTACTTCGATACCCACACCCACGGCGAGACCATGAGCCTTTATACCAACGACACGGATACCCTGCGGCAGCTGATCGCCCAGGCCGCTCCCCAGCTCATTTCTTCCCTCTTTACCATTGTGGCCGTATTTGTCTGCATGCTGTATATCAGCATTCCTCTGACACTGGCGGCAGTGGTAAGCATGTGGGTGGTCATGAAACTTGTCGGCGGCACCATGGGAAAAATCGGCGTCTATTTTGCCCGGCAGCAGGAAACCCTGGCAGACTTGAACGGTTTTGTGGAGGAGATGGTGAACGGACAGAAAGTGGTCAAGATCTTTAACCATGAGGAGAAGGTTAAAGAGCAGCTTGCCGCAAAAAACAGAGCCTGGGAGCAGGCCGCCGCCAGCGCCAACGGAAACGCCAACGCCATCATGCCCACGATGAACGCCCTGGGATATGTGCAGTATGTGCTGGTGGCCATGATCGGCGCATGGATGGCAATCAGCGGTGTATCGAACCTGGGACTGACCGGGACGAACGTACTGACCCTTGGCTCTATTGCGTCGTTTCTGACCCTGACCCGCAATTTTACCAACCCCATTTCCCAGATCTCCAACCAGTTCAATTCCATCGTCACCGCTCTGGCGGGCGCATCCCGGATCTTTGCCTTTATGAATGAGGAACCGGAGGCCGACGAGGGATATGTAACCCTGGTCAACGCCAGGACCGATGCGGACGGAACCATTACTGAGTGTGCCGAGCATACCGGAATCTGGGCCTGGAAGCATCCTCACCACGATGGGACGCTGACCTACACCCGGGTGACAGGGGCTATCACCATGGACGACGTGGACTTTGCCTATGTACCAGGAAAGACTGTGCTTCACGACATCACGCTGTTTGCCAATCCGGGGCAGAAGATCGCTTTTGTGGGAGCCACCGGCGCAGGGAAAACGACCATCACCAATCTGATCAACCGCTTCTACGACATTGCTGACGGCAAGATTCGCTATGACGGCATCAACATCAACAAAATCAAAAAGGCGGATCTGCGCCGCTCTCTGGGCGTGGTGCTGCAGGATGT
>Belle_p2__coassemble_2844_pt1 | contig 10608 bp, 10 predicted proteins | sample Belle_p2__metabat2_low_PE_004 | metagenome-assembled genome bin Belle_p2 | reverse complement strand
TTGATATCTGGCCTTTTTTCTCGTCAATTACACGAAGCAATTCTAGTTATTTGTGACATGAATGCCGTTATTGCAATCTATGTATTCTTCGGCAGTCATCTATAGTTACTGTCAGAATGAAAAAGGAACCACCATGGCAGACCGTTCTGCTTTGGTGGTTCCTGTATTTTTATGAATGGTTTTTCATCGCATCTTTCAAAGCCGGATAAGCCTGAAGAGTTTCCTCCAGGGTGGGAAGACGGTGTCCGCTCAGCAGTGTTCTGGGCAGATGACAGTATCCGGAAGGATTCTTGTCCAGGTACTTCTGATGGTACTCTTCTGCCGTCCAGAAATCCTGGAGAGGAAGAACTTCCACAGCGGTCTTACGGCCTGCCTGCTGTTCAATTTCCTTCAACATGATTCTGGCGATTTCCGCTTCTTTGGGGTCACAGGTATAGATCCCTGTGCGGTAATTGATGCCTATATCATTTCCCTGCCGGTTGACCGAGAAGGGATCGATGGCTGAAAAGAAGGCAGCCAGGATCTGAGCAGTGCTGATGGAATCTTCATACTGGATTCTGATGGCTTCGGCATGACCGCTGCCATTGCAGACGGAACGGTAATCGGGGTTATCGCAGTTTCCATTGGCATAACCCACTTCCGTGCTGATGATGCCGGGAAACTGGTCAAAGAATTTCTGAAGGCCCCAGAAGCAGCCTCCTGCCAGTACGATTGTCTTCATAATGGATCATCTCCTTGTTTCCTAGTAAATGGAAAGAATGTCCATGGTTTCCGGATCGATCTGGAAATACACTTCACAGGCAATTTCCGGTGCATCCTTGGCTGCCTGCAGAACCAGATTCTGAACTTCCGGTTTGTAGGCTGCAGAGAGCTGTTCAACCTGAGACTGCAGATCAGCGGCAGCATCAATCTCCACTTCAGCTGCATCATCGGAAGATTCTACCTCTGTCTCAACAGTTTCGTCACTGCCCGAATCAGAAGCCTCTGCAATTTCAATACTCACAGGGTTCTCCTGAAGCTTTTCTTCCAGAGCATCTCTGGTCAGAGCATCAGGATCAGCGAAGTTCATCAGCATGCAGACAATGATCTTGCCATTCTGCTGGTAGGCTTCCACCGTCTGCCAGGAGCGGATGGTGTTTTTCAGATAATCCTTTTCAAAAGCCTGATCGGCTTCATCCAGTTCATCCAGATTGAGATTTTCAAAGCTGGAAAGAAAAGTCTTGTTGGAGGGACTGCTCACGGTTTGACCGTTCTGCAGATTGTGCAGCCAGGTAGCTGCGGCTCTGGATGCTTTAGCTTCATCCGAGATGGCACATCCGGCCATCACAGAAGAAGCAAGCAGAAGGGCACAGGCACTGGATACTGCCTGTTTCAGATTCATTGCTCGTCCTGCTTTCTCTCCTGACTGTTGCATCTGTTCTTCAGTGTCTGACTGGGTTTGAACTTGGGCAGTTTGCTGGAGGGAATTTCCATGCGTTCCTTGGTGACAGGGTTAATGCCCATTCTGCTCTTGCGGTCGAATATGATGAATTTTCCGAAACCGGAAATATCCACCACTCCATCGCTTTCCAGAGCCTGGGACATCTCTTCAAAGAGGACGTTTACGGCATCTGCAGCATCCTTTTTGCGGATGTGCAGCTGACGTGCCAGAGTCTCCGTCAACGATTCCTTATTTACAAATTTTGCCATTTCTTAAAACTCCTTTTTCAAATCTCTTAACATCAGGTCGCTGGCGCAGAGTCTGGGTTCCTTCCCCTCATAGAGGATCTGGTAGACCTCTTCGCAGATGGGCACATCAATGCCCTCCTGCCTGGCCAGGTCGTGAACGATCTTCGCGGTGCGGATGCCTTCCGTGGTCTTCTTGTTGGTTTCCAGGAAGTGTTTGACATCATTTTCCTTACCGATCTGGTAGCCGGCCTGGAAGTTTCTGGAATTCCAGGAGGAACAGGTCACAATCAGGTCACCTACACCGGTCAGTCCGATAAAGGTTTCGGGATTGCCGCCAAAGTGGCTGCCGAAACGGATCATTTCCTGCAGACCTCTGGTGATCAGGGCGGCTCTGGTGTTGTCCTTGTAGCCTAATCCGGCAATGATGCCGCTGGCGATGGCCATGACGTTCTTGACCGCAGCGCCAAATTCAGAACCGATTTCATCGGTTCCCGTATAGATTCGCATGTAGCCGTTGGAGAAAAGCTTCTGAACGGTTTCTGCGTCTTTTTCATTGAGTGAGACCGCATCGATGGTGGTCAGCTGTCTTTCCACCACTTCTTCGGCATGGCTTGGGCCAATCAGGCTCACCACGCTGGAGAGTTTGTCTGCGGGGATCTCGCGGCGCAGCACTTCGCTGAGCCGTTCGTTGGTTCCGGGGTTGAATCCCTTGGCCACGTTGATCCAGATGGCTTTCTTCTTCAGAACATCAGCCACCTGTCTGGCCACGGGAGCAATGGCTGCAGAAGGCACAGCCAGCAGAACAATGTCTGCATCGGCGGCATCTTCCAGATTGCCTGTGGCTTTCAGGGCCGGATTCAGTTCGGTTTCGGGAAAAAACTTGCTGTTGCGGTGGTTCTCGTTGATGTCCTGGATTTCTCCGGGATCGATGCCATAGAGAATCACATCCTGGCCGTTGTCGGCCAGAACCTGCGCCAGGGCGGTGCCCCAGCTGCCGGTGCCAATGACAGCAGTCTTCATAGTTATCGCTTCCTTGCTTCAATTCGAATGGGCGTGCCGATGAATCCAAAGGCTTCCCTCAGTTTGTTTTCCAGGTATCTCGAATAGGAGAAGTGGAACAGTTCGGGATCATTCACAAACAGAATGATGGTAGGTGGTTCCACACTGACCTGGCTGGCGTAGTAAATCCGCATCTGCTTGCCGTTGTGAGGCTTGGGCGGATTCATCATCTGCGCATCCAGAATGACGTCGTTGAGGACGTTGGTGGGAACACGCAGACTGCAGGCTTCATGCACCTGATCAATCAGAGGCACCAGGTTGCCGACCTTGGCGCCTGTCAGAGCAGAAACAAAGGCGATGGGGGCATAGTCCAGGTATTTGAACTCTTCCCTGATCTTCTTTGCGATTTTGCTCATGGTCTTGTCATCCTTTTCCACGGCATCCCATTTGTTGTAGACGATGATGACGCCCTTGCCGGCATCATGAGCCAGTCCGGCCACATGCTTGTCCTGTGCCAGAATGCCCTTTTCACCATCAATCAGGAACAGAACCACGTTGGCTCTGTCAATGGCGGAAACCGCACGGAGGATGGAGTACTTTTCAATGTTTTCCCAGATTTTGCCGCGCTTGCGCATACCGGCCGTGTCAATGATGACGTATTCCTTGCCGTCATAGCGGAAGGGCGTATCAATGGCATCTCTGGTGGTGCCTTCAATGTTGGAGACGATGGCTCTGTCTTCGCGCAGAATGGCGTTGACCAGAGAGCTCTTGCCCACATTCGGGCGTCCGATGACGCAGAAGGTAGTCAGGCCTTCATAAGGCTTGATCTTGCGGTCGGGCAGCAGACGGATGACTTCATCAAGCACCTCTGCCAGGCCTACGCCATGGGTGCCGCTGACCGGCATAGGATCGCCGCTGGCCAGCTCATAGAATTCAAAGACGGACATGCGCAGTTCTTCGTTGTCTGCCTTGTTGACCGCCAGGACCACCGGCTTGCCTGCCTGCTTCAGTTTGCGGGCAATGGCAATATCATCGTCAGTGACACCGTCCTTGGCGGAAACCACAAAGAGAACAACGTCGCTCTCTTCGATGGCAATGTCCACCTGCATATTGATTTCATCGGCAAAGTCCTGCTCTTCAAGCTGAATGCCTCCGGTATCGATGACCCAGAATTCCTGGGTCAGCCAGTCTCCCAGACCATAGATCCGGTCTCTGGTGACACCCGGTGTGTCTTCGACAATGCTCTTTCGCTGTCCGATAATCCGGTTGAAAAGAGTGGATTTGCCTACGTTCGGTCGGCCGACGATGGCCAGTGTTCCTCGTATCATAGTGTTCCTTTCTGCAGCTTCTCCTTCACGATCTGGCTGCAACGGGCAATGGTCTGCTCCTTATCAATGTCACTGGTGTCCACGATAATGGCATCCTCTGCCGCATGAAGCGGGCTGATGGCCCGGTGTGAATCCCGGTAGTCCCGCTCTTCAATTTCTTTCTGAATCCGCTCTAGATCAGCAGGCCTTCCGGCCTCCTTATCCTGCAGATAGCGTCTTTCTGCTCTGGCTCTGGAGGAGGCTGTCAGATACAGCTTCACATCCGCGTCAGGCAGAACGACTGTTCCAATATCTCTGCCATCCAGAATGCATGGAATCTGAGAGGCAATTTTCTGCTGCAAAGCCACCAGGCAGCTTCTGACTTCCGGCAGGCTGGCATACTCGCTGGCCAGTCTGGAGACTTCAGAAGTCCGGATTCTGGTGGACACATCTTCTCCATTGAGATAGATGCGGCCTTCCTTCTGCTCGACATGCAGGTTTGGCAGTTCTGCTTCCAGCTCACTGGAAGAAACAGCCGGGATGCCTCGTTCATGCAGACCCATGGCAATGGCTCTGTACATGCCGCCGGTATCCAGGTGGGAGAGGTGGAACTCTTCGGCCAGTTTCTGGCACACCGAGCTCTTGCCCACTCCGCTGGGTCCGTCTACCGCAATATTGAGAGGTTTCATCCTAACAGCCCCGTTCTGTAGAAGGCATAGAAGAATCCTACGATGGCAATGAGCAGGATGATGATGAGAATCACAAGAACAATGTTCCAGAATCTGGAAGAGTTGTCTTCTTCGATTTCACCGTCTTCTTCTACGGCTTCAGGTTCAGCCACACCGGCTGCCTGCTTGCGCATTTCTGCTTCCGCTCTGGCAGCAGCAGCCTTCTTTTCGGCTTCCTTCTGCTCTCTGCGTTTTGCCTTTCTGGCTTCTTTTTCATCTTTGCGGGAAGGAGCCAGTTTTTCCACTGGTCTGCTTTCCGGTTTCTTCATGTCTTCAGCACCCAGGGCAAAGACATCCAGCGGATCGCCTTCGTCTACCGCATCGGCAATCAGGTCCGGCTTTTCCAGCATGGACTTTTTGGCAGGCTGTACTTTCTGGGCAGGTGCTTCTGCTTTTTCAGGTTCGCTGCGGTCTGGTGCTGCACCGGCGGGCTTGGGTGTAGCCGGAGCCTGTTCCGGTGCAATTTCGGAAGCAGGTCTGGTGGGTGCAATGCGCATGGTGGTGCCGCCTACATCCATCGGGCTTTCTTCCATCTGCTCCAGGTGAGCAGACCGGCGGGAATCGTCGGCGTCTTCATCCTGGAGAATCTCCAGAATATTGATCTGTGTATCTTCAGTGACCCTTTGGCCTCTGTCGATATTATACTGTTTGACTTCCCCGAGCAGTTCATCCATAACCGCCTGGCGTTTGGGCTGAACAGCTCTGTTATTCAGAATGGCGTTCTTGGCCATATCGTTTTCATGAATTCCCCGAACGTCCGGTGCGGCAGATCGCACGGTTCTCTCAGGTGCTTCGGGTGTGGTCAGAGTACTTTTGGTTGTTTCCTCTTCCATCTGCTCCCGCAGCTCTCTGTAGCGTTCGGTTCTGGACAGTCTGGTCATAATATCCCCCTTTATAATCCCAGACATTATAACAACTAATAAACGCAGATAAAACCTGAAACACTTAGATTTTGCCTTTACATAAAGGTAAATTAAAAAGGCGGCCCAATCAGGCCGCCTTAAGGAACATTGAAAAAATCTATTTTGCTCTTCCGGAATACTTGCCATCGGAGGTGTTGACAACGATGACTTCGCCTTCGTTGATGAACAGAGGCACCTTCAGTTCCAGACCGGTTTCCAGCTTGGCATTCTTCATGGCAGAAGAAGTGGTGTCACCCTTAACAGCAGGTTCGCATTCTACAACCTGCAGTTCAGCCTTGTCAGGCAGAGCGATACCAACGATTTCGCCTTCGTAGCTGGAGATGTTTACAGTGTCGTTGGGTTTAACGAACTTTCTTTCCCATTCCAGACGGGAAGCAGGAATTTCTACCTGTTCGTAAGTATCTACATCCATGAAAACCAGAGCGTCATCTGTGTCATACAGATATTCCATGGCTTTCTTGTCGATCATGGCGGGTTCTACTTTTTCTCCGCCGCCCCAGGAAAGCTCAATGTTGCTTCCGGTGCGCAGGTTGCGGACTTTGGCTTTAACAACCATGGCAGAACGGGCTGTCTTGTTCTGAGAGATATCCAGAACTACATAAATATCGCCATCCACGTTAATGGTCTGGCCTGGTTTCAAATCGTTTGAACTGATCATACTGACTCCTTTATTACGTTAAATTTATGCTTGAATTCTTTTCTATTGTAAGTTTTTCGGCTTTGTTGTCAACCTGAAGCGTTTGACACATCCACAGCCAGGCAGGATTCACCATTGGAAAATCCCTTCAGTCAGAGTATGACAGAGCCTTCCTCTGATGTCCGTTACCATACTCTGCAGAATGCAGAGCGAAAAAATCAGGACCGGAAGATCCGGTCCTGTGATTAATCAGACAGTCAAGATGGCGTAATTGAAGGAATTGAACAGGATGTCCATCTCAAGACAGAAGAAGATTCTGTACTGTCTGAAGAATCTACTTGTTCTGAATGTATTCGTGCATGGCTGCTGCGGCTTTCTTGCCGGCACCCATTGCAGAAATAACAGTTGCTGCACCCGTTACAGCATCGCCGCCTGCATAGACGCCCTTCTTGGTGGTCATTTCGTTTTCATCCACGATCAGGCATCCTTTGCGGTTGGTTTCCAGACCTTCGGTGGTCTGACGGATCAGAGGGTTGGGAGAGGTTCCGATGGCCATGATCATGCAGTCAGCATCGATGATGAAGTTGCTGCCTTCCCTGGCGATGGGACGTCTGCGTCCGGATTCATCGGGTTCGCCCAGTTCCATCTGGATGCATTCCACAGCCTTGACGCTGCCATCTTCGTTGCCGTGAACGGCTACGGGGTTGTTGAGCAGATCAAAGATAATGCCTTCTTCCATGGCATGTTCTACCTCTTCCTTACGGGCAGGCAGTTCTTCCAGGGATCTTCTGTAGACGATATGCACTTCACTGCCCAGACGTCTTGCACATCTGGCAGCATCCATGGCTACATTTCCGCCGCCGACAACAACAGTCTTGGTGGGAGCCTGGATGGGAGTGGGAGAATCAGGCAGATAAGCCTTCATCAGGTTCATACGGGTCAGGAATTCGTTGGCGGAGTAAACACCCTTGAGGTTTTCTCCGGGCAGGCCCATGAAGTTGGGCAGACCGGCACCGGATCCGACAAAGACAGCTTCGTAGCCGTCATCCATCAGTTCATCGATGGTTCCGGAACGTCCGACAACGTAGTTGGTGACAATTTCAACGCCCATGTCTTTCAGCTTGGAGATTTCCTTCTGAACGATGGCCTTGGGCAGACGGAATTCAGGAATACCGTACATCAGTACGCCGCCAGCCAGGTGCAGGGCTTCAAAGACGGTGACATCATAGCCAAGACGGGCCAGGTCACCGGCAGCAGTCAGACCGGCAGGACCGGCACCGACGATAGCCACTTTGTGGCCGTTCTTTTCAACAGGTTCAGTCTGAACCAGATTGTTTTCGCGGACATAGTCAGCAACGAAGCGCTCGAGGCGGCCGATGGCAACAGGTTCACCCTTGATGCCGCGTACGCACTTGGATTCGCACTGGGTTTCCTGCGGGCACACACGGCCGCAGACAGCAGGCAGAGAGCTGGTTCTGGAAATGATATTGTAGGCTTCTACAAAGTTTCCTTCAGCTACTTCTGCAATGAACTCGGGAATATAGATATTGACCGGGCAGCCGGAGACGCAGGGTTTGTGCTTGCAGTGCAGGCAGCGCTTGGCTTCATCGATAGCCATTTCCGGTGTATAGCCCAGGGCTACTTCTTCGACATTGGTAATGCGGACTTCAGGATCCTGAACCGGCATGGGGTTCTTGGTCATTTTCATGTTTGGCATTATGCTTCAACCTCCTTGTTCAGCAGATTGCATGTCTTTTCGTAATCGTGGCGTTCCTTGTCCAGGTACTGGCGGTTTCTGGAAATCGCAGCATCAAAGTCAACCTTGTGACCGTCAAAGTCAGGACCGTCTACGCAGGCAAACTTCATCTGGCCATCTACCATCAGACGGCAGCCGCCGCACATGCCGGTGCCATCGATCATGATGGGGTTCATGGAAACAACGGTGGGAATGTTGTGTTCTTTTGTCAGTTTGCAGACAAACTTCATCATCACCAGGGGTCCGATGGCGATGACTTTGTCGATCTTTTCACCCTTTTCAATGAGCTCGGCCAGCTTGTTGGTAACAAGACCCTTTTCACCGGCTGTTCCATCATCACTCATCAGATAGTAGTTATCGGAAACGTCCTTGAATTCATCTTCGAGAATAACCAGATCCTTGTTGCGGAAACCAACGATGGTGTCAACGTGCTTGCCAGCTGCGTGGAAAGCTTTTGCGGTTGGATAGGCAATGGCACAGCCTACACCGCCGCCGATGATGACAACGTTGTCGCCTTCAATTTCAGAAGGAGTTCCCAGAGGTCCGGCAAAGTCCTGAAGGCTGTCGCCTTCTTCCAGTTCCATCAGCTTTCTGGTGGAGGCGCCGACTACCTGGTAGATAATCGTAACTGTTCCCTTTTCGGGATCGCTGCCCGCAATGGTAAAAGGCACACGCTCGCCGTCTTCATCCACACGCAGAATAATGAACTGTCCCGCTTTGGCTCTTCTGGCCACATGGGGAGCGTCCACTGTGATCTGAATAACGGTTGGATTCAGCACTTTTTTCTCAAGAATTTTGTACATTTTTTCTTCCTCTGTTCTTTCGTTACTCACTAACAATCAATATACAGCTGTATACGGATCCATTGAAACACAAAAAGAATACAAATCAAATGTTTTGTAAAAGGTTTCAGAGCATCTGAATAAAAATCCGGTCATCTTGTTGGAAAGACCGGATTTGATTATGTGATTTTTGTGGATTCGTAATGTGATTATGGCACGATTTGCACCTGCCCGCAACAGGAAATGAAAAACAAAAACCATTCAGACGCTAGCTGCGGACCAGATAATCGTAGAGATCCTTGCGGACAGGAACCTCCAGTTCATAGCCGATCTTCACCACGCTCTGACCGTTTTTCATGGTGCTCTCCTTAAAGAGGCCGTCCGGCTTCATCTCGCCCAGGAAATAGAAAAGGTTGTCCTTAACCTCGGTGTTCTTTCGAACAAACAGAGGAATGAAGAGGGGTTCCTTTTCGATCTGGCGCAATGCCACAATCTCCGAGGAATTCAGATTCTTTCTGCCCTTGGAGAAGGCCAGCAGAGAATGAGAGTTGATGAAGTGGTCTTCATAGTCGATGGAAGCCGCAATGTCTTCTGCCTTGTCATAGTTGATGTAGACCGGGAACGTCTTCTGTTCTTTGTCCAGAATATAGCCGCCCACGTTCAGGGAAACCTTGGACTGGGGAAAATCCATGAGCCGGAAGGAATCGGTATAGGTGTACATCTTGTCCAGATTCAGCCAGGTATTCTTATAGAAATTCGGGTATTCATGCCGCCAGCGGTTGATGCCAAATTCGATGACTTCATCCATGGCATCCACAAAAGCGGGATTTTTCAGAGCCTGAATAAAGGGCTTGGCCAGGTGCTTTTCATCCTCCAGAAACCGGACATTCTTTTTCTGCCAGCCGGCCAGTTCTCCACCCTTGAGCCACTGCTGCCGGAACTGGTTGTACAGATTGATCCAGGTCTTTTCCTTCAGATCAAAGCCGTTGTCATGAAGTGTTTTCAGAAACGCCTCTTTCCAGCAATCCGGATGATGGATCAGAGCATCCAGCAGCCAGAGCTCATGGGGTCTTTTTCCATTGGCCCACTGGGTGCAGACAAACCGCAGAAAGTTCAGTTCAAGCTCTGAGAGTTCCGGCACCTGAATCCGGCATTTCTTTTTCAGAAATTCCGGATAGGTCTGATAGCTCTTGTTGGAAAAGATCAGCACCGGATCCAGACCGTGGTACCGGTCAAAGTCAATGAGCCTGGGAACCCGTCCCAGCTGGTTTTCCAGCGCCTTCCAGCCATCATAGAGAACTGCTCCGGAATTCATGGTGGCCTGTTCGATGGACTTGAAGATCCGGCTCTTCGCCTGTTCAGAGAAATGAACGGTAGAGACACCCGGCAGAGTGGAATTACCTTCCTGTACAAAGCGTCTGAGGGTATCCTTGTTGCCACTGCGGGATTCAGACAGTGCCTGAGGAATCATGAAGTTGTTCTGATACAGACCGATGAAATCCAGGACCGTCACAAACTCCTTGCCAGGAGATTTGCGCAGCCCTCTTCCCAGCTGCTGCACAAAGACGATGGCAGACTGGGTGGGACGAAGCAGAATAACCTGATTGATTTCCGGAATATCCACCCCTTCATTGAAGATGTCGACGGTGATCAGATAGTCCAGGGCCGTTTCATCATCTTCATCCTGCACCAGACGCTCGATGGCGCGTTCTCGTTCTTCCTGGCTGTTGGCTCCGGAGAGGGCCATGGTCCGCAGTCCCTTTTCGTTGAGTTTGGCTGAGAGAGCTTCGGCTTCCTTGAGGGTGGAA
>Belle_p2__coassemble_2674_pt1 | contig 11539 bp, 10 predicted proteins | sample Belle_p2__metabat2_low_PE_004 | metagenome-assembled genome bin Belle_p2 | reverse complement strand
AAAAGTAAATTCCACTTCGCGATCCCAGAAATGGAATTTACTTTTGCACTTCACAGCCATCAGGTAATTTCACTTTTTTAAAATTCCAGTTTGCAATATTGGATTGTCCTGTGTTATCATCATTGAGCACTAAGAAATGGGCCTGTAGCTCAGGTGGTTAGAGCGCACCCCTGATAAGGGTGAGGTCGCTGGTTCGAGTCCATTCAGGCCCACCATTTCTTTTGCTTCTTGATGTGGGGTGTTAGCTCAGCTGGGAGAGCACCTGCTTTGCACGCAGGGGGTCAGGAGTTCGATCCTCCTACGCTCCACCATATGAAATTAATCCCGATGTCCGCTTGGATGTCGGGTTTTTATTTGCTGTGGACTGAGCCAGGGAGGTTTTCTTCTTTCCAGGGAAGAAGATCGGATCCTGTCAGTCAGGAAGCATCTGTTCATTTTCGCGCGACTGCCTGCTGTTTCATCGGTCATTTCACAAGTGGTTTTCACCACTTGTCTGATAATAAGAGAAGGTGAAGCGAGGGATCAACGATGAGAATTAACTGGAATCCGCAGCATCCTGACCAGCAGCTGATTGTGACGGATCAGGAGAAGTTTGAACACGATTATCCGGATATTGCCGCCAAGAGCATTCTGGAAAAGGCGAAGAATGAAGACCGCTTCTGCAGAGCGCTGCTGTGGCAGGGCGTCTTTTCGGCTACCATGGTGATTCCCAGAAAGGAATATCCCATTACGGACCGTATTTCCTTTTCGGTGGTTCTGGCAAACTGCCAGCTGTTCATCATCAAGGAAAAAGGAGATGTGAAGGCACTGCTGGAAGATTTCTTCACGCGTTATGACACCACCTATGATGATCCCATGGAATGCATGCTGGCGTTTTTCTCCTATCTGATTCAGAACGATGTGTACTATCTGGAAGAATACAACGAGAAGCTCGAAGAAATTGAAGAGCAGATGCTGGCGGGAAAATCCACCGACATGGAGCGCTACATCATGACCACCCGCAAGGACATGAATATTCTGGGGGATTATTACTTGCAGCTTTCTGCCATGGCGGAAAGCATCCAGGAGACCATCGTCAAGCGCATGGAAAACAACAGCCAGCTGACGGCTCTGGTGTCTCTGTATGCCAGCCGGATTTCCCAGCTTTCTTCCACGGTGGAATCGGTCAAGGACTACACCAACCAGATCTGGAATCTGAAGCAGGCTCAGCTTTCTGACAGGCAGAACCAGATCAGCCAGATCCTGACCATCATCACCACGGTCTTCCTGCCGCTGACTCTGATCACCGGCTGGTTTGGCATGAACTTCGTGGGCATGCCTCTGATCAAGGATTCCTACGGCTACCCTCTGGTGGTGGCCATCAGTATTTTTATCGTCATCCTCGAACTGATCTACATCTGGAAAAAACAGCTCTGGAAATAATGGAATGAATGCAGCTGCCATCACGGCAGCTTTTTTGATGCCGGAAAAAGAAAAATGCCGGATTCCTGCTGGAGATCCGGTCAAAAGAAAGGAAATTAAAGGAGTAAACAAAAGCAGCGGGGCTGCGCTGCTTTTGTTTATAAATGAATTATTGTTTAGGAGAGAGATTAATGAAGAGTTTTTTACGAGTTCTCTTAACTCGTCTATAAGATATCAGCCGGCTTTGGTACTCATGTGGGCAATTTTTGTGAAAATATGGGCTGATTGGGATCAATATGTGAAAAACCAACGGGGCTGAAGGCCTTTAATGGCGCTATGTTATAATTCAGGCCGGAGAAAAACTATGAAACTGTTTATTGTCAGCCTGCCAAGGCTTATTCATAACGCAAATACGGATATGAGGCGTCATTTTTCCATGACCTTTTCCTCGATTATATCCATTGCGATTGCTCTGTTTCTATCCATGCTCATGGCGGTTGCCGCTCTGAACCTGGACCGGATGGCCGGTTCCATAGAAGGTCAGCTGCAGCTGCAGGTGGCCGTTTCACCCGGTCTGGATGAAGAGCAGATTGCACAGCTGCAGCAGGAAATCGAGAAGACCGACGGTGTTGAATCCGTCACCTTCTCCACCAAGGATGAAGAGCTGCAGAAGCTCATTGACGAGAGCGGATCCACCTTCTCCCAGTACCGGGAGTCCAATCCTCTCTACGACGTTTTTATTGTCACCATCAACCCCATCGATACCCTGGCTTCGGTCTCTGAAGATCTGGCCGGACTGGATGGGGTTGTCAGTGCGGACTACGGAGGCAGCACCATCACCACTCTGGTGAAGCTGTTTTCCTCCATCCGCCTCATCGGGTATGCCGCTGTGGCTGCCCTGGTTCTGCTGGGGGTCTTCCTGATCCGGAATACGGTCAAGATGGCCATCGACATGCGGCAGAACGAAATCAGCATCATGCGCACCGTAGGTGCCTACAACTTCTTCATCAGCACGCCGTTCATCATCGAAGGAATGGTCATGGGCTTCTGGGGAGCACTGATACCGGCAGTGATCGTGGATGCAGGCTACGTCCTGTTCTACAACGCCTTTCATGGCGCACTGGTCAGTGCCATCTTTACCCTGTACCCGCCATTTCCGTTCCTGCTCTGGCTGACGGCAGCTGATCTTGCACTGGGACTGCTGCTGGGTGCCTTTGGCTCCCGGATGGCCGTCCGCAGATCCATCAGGAGGGTTCGATGAAAAAAATCAGAAAACTGCTGGGATTCTCACTGAGCCTGTCCATGGCGGCAGCGTTCTGTCTGCCCATCTATGCGGAAGACTATTCAGATGAGGATACCTGGTACAAGAAATGCACACAGGTCCAGACCACCCAGGAAGGGGTGGATGCGTGTCTGGGTTTTCAGGAATATCAGCAGGAAAAGAAGGACAAGCTGGCCAACAGCATCAAGGACTTCAATTCCTCCATTGCCGAGCTGACCCAGAACGTGGAAGAAATGGAACAGCTGGCTCAGGAGCAGAAGGCACTCAAGGAACAGCTGGACAGCGATATCGCCGCCCAGGAAGCTTCCATCAACGAGCTCAGCGACAACATTGAGCAGACCACCCGGGACATTGCCGAAAAAGAAGAGGAAATCGCCCGCTGGGATGCCCAGATCAAGAAACGCATGCAGAACGAGCAGGCCGGCACCGGCACCAATCAGGTCATCGATCTGATCATGGGCAGCCGCGGCCTGGCGGATCTGCTTCGCCGGCTCACCGGCATTGAACGCATTACGGCCTCCGACCAGAACCAGATCGAGACCCTCAACGAAATGAAGGAAGCTCTGGAGTTTTCCAGAACCGAGCTGGAACGTCTGAAAAAGGATGCCGAAGACCAGAAGAAAGTCCTGGAAGACAACCGGGAGCAGGCGGCTGAACTGGAAGCCTCCTACAACGAACTGGTCACTGAATACGAAAAGAAAAAGACGGAACTGGAAGCCCAGCGCCGCATGGCTCAGGCCGATATGGATGCCATCCGTGACTTTGTCATCTCGGCCAGCCTGTCCGGCAATCTGGATTTCTCTTCCATTCCTTCCGTTTCCGGATTCATCAATCCGGTGCCAGCCGGCCGCACCAGTGCCGGTACATGGGCCTATCCCGGAGGCGGTCTGCACCTGGGCATGGACAGAGCGGCACCCATCGGGTCTGAACTGCTGGCTCCGGCCAGCGGCCTGATTATCTTTGCCTCCAACACCCAGCCGTCCAATTCCGGATTCCTGGGCAACTGGAGCGGTTATCCCGCCGGCAGCGGCAACTGCATTGAAATGCTGGCGGAAGTGGGCGGCACCCTGTATGCCATCAGCTTTGCCCATCTGTCCAACACCTTCTACGTCTCGGCCGGCCAGACCGTCAGCCAGGGACAGGTGCTGGCGCTCACCGGCAACTCGGGCAACTCGTCGGGCGCCCATACTCACATTGAAGTCTACAATCTGGGCAGCATGTCCATGGCGGATGCGGTGGCCAGATTCCAGGCCGGCGGGGACACCGCCTTTGGCACGGGCTGGGGAACCACTTCCACTGCCTGTGAAGCCACGGGCAAGACACCGTGCCGGGAAAGACCGGAAAAGTTCTTCTCTTAGGAACTGGAAAGGAGTACCAGTTGATTCAGCTGAAAAATGTGGTGAAATCCTATCCGAACGGCGTACACGCCATCAACAACATGGATCTGACCATCAACACCGGTGAATTCGTCTATCTCATTGGCGCTACCGGTTCGGGCAAGTCCACCATGGTCAAGCTGCTCAACGCGGAGATTGTTCCCACCAGCGGAAAAATCATCGTGGACGGCATTGACGTGGGTCATCTCAAGCACAGAAAGGTGCCTGCCTACCGCCGCCTCATCGGCTGCGTGTTCCAGGACTACCGCCTGCTGCCCAAGATGACCGTCTGGGAAAATATCGCCTTTGCCATGGAAGTGGTGGGCACCCCCAGAAAAAAGATCAAGAAAAGAGTGGCTGAAGTCCTGGATCTGGTGGATCTCAAGGACAAGGCCCACAGTTATCCTGACGAGCTCTCCGGCGGCCAGCAGCAGCGGGTCACCATCGCCAGAGCCATCGTCAACAATCCCTCCCTGCTCATCGCGGACGAGCCCACGGGCAACCTGGACCCGGAAATGAGCCGGGAAATCATGAGGCTGCTGGAAAAGATCAATGAAACCTACGGCACCACCATCATCATGGTGACCCACGATGCCTCCATTGTGGATGAGTTCAAGAAGCGCACCATCATGCTGGATTCCGGCTTCATTCTTCACGACTTCCCCAAAGGCGGCTACAAGAGCCTATGAAAAAGACCAGAGTCCGCAGACTGCCCCAGTTTGGCTACGAGATCAAGCATGCATTGCTTGGCATGAAAAGCCACTGGGTGCTCTGTCTGAGTTCCATCATCACCGTCATGCTTTCTCTGACCCTCATTGCGGTCTTTGTTCTGCTGGGATTGCACGTCAACACCTTTTCCAAAGGCATTGCTTCGGATCTGACCATTCATGTGGTGCTCTCTCCGGACATCACGGATCAGTCCGCCCTGGATCAGATCCAGCTGGAACTGCAGGATCTGGACAACGTGCGCTTGGTGCGCTTTTCCGACAAGGATCAGGAACTGGAAGCCATGATTGCGGAAAAGGGCGATGTGTTCGGCCAGTACAGGGGAGAAGAAAATCCCCTGGCCAACGCCTTCTATGTCTCCGTAGAAGATGAATCCCGCATTGCCGAAACGGCCAGAGACATCTATTCCATTGAAGGAGTGGAAACGGCAGCCTATGGCGGCAGCAGCGTGGTACAGCTGGTGGAACTGCTGAAAACGGCCAGGCGCATCACCTTCTTCCTGGTGCTGCTTCTGGTGCTTCTGGCCCTGTATCTGATCTACAACACCATCCGGGCCACCATTTATTCCCGCAAGGACGAAATCGGCATCATGAGAACAGTGGGTGCCACCTCTTCCTTTATCCGGGTGCCCTTTGAGCTGGAAGGCATTCTCATCGGACTGCTGGGATCCCTTCTGCCTCTGCTTCTGCTGTTGCAGGGTTATCCTGCTCTGTATGCAGCCATCAACGGCCGTCTGCTGATCCGGGAGTTTGCTCTTATTGCGCCGGATACGGTCAGACTGTGGGGCAGCATTCTGCTTCCTGTGGGCGGCATGCTCATCGGCTGGCTGGCTTCCTCAGCAGCTGCTTTGCGCTATTGCCGCAAAGTGCGTTAAAATCAGCTCTCTGAGCCCTCATGAACCTGACAGTTACAGGCCGGTGGATGATTCACATCGAAACCGGCCTTTCTTTTCGCTATAATCGGAACTGTTCAAAATGATTAGAATCGAGGTTCTTTATGAATAAAGTTAATCCCTCCTCAGCCAGAAAAAAGCGCGTCAACCTCTGGCTGGCGGGTCTTGTGGTCTTTACCCTGTGCGTCTTCTGTTTTTCTGCCGGGGCACTGGCCAACCGCATCATCATGGAAAAAAGCCTGGATGCCATCGGCGGGGAAATCTCCGACGATGGAGAAATGCAGAAGTTCCAGGATATTTATGAAACCCTGGCCACCAAGTGGTATTTCTCCAAGGACATGCAGGATCCTAAAAAGGAACTCCTGGAAAAAGCCATTACAGGCATGTCTACTCTGGAGCAGGATCCCCACACCAACTACTTCTCTCTGGAAGAGGCTGAAGCCTTTACCCAGCATCTTTCCGGCAGCAATGTGGGCATCGGCGTCTCCTTCTATCCCAATGCCTCCGGCAGCATGACCGTGCGCAGTGTGTTCACCAATTCCGCAGCCGACAAGGCCGGCCTGCTGCCCGGCGACGTGGTGCTCAAAGTGGATGATCTGGTGACAGCCGACACCTCCGATGAGGATCTGGTGGCCTATATCCAGGATCACAATGAAAAGGCCATGAATCTGCAGGTGGACCGCGGCGGCACCATCCTGAACATGGAAGTGGTGCCCGGCAGCTACAACTCCACTGTAGCCATGAAGGAAAACGGCAGCATGGGCGTGGTGGAAGTCTCCGTCTTCGGGGAAAACACCGGCAAGGACTTCTCCGATGCCCTTAAGCGTCTCAAGGATGACGGCATTAACACCCTGGTGCTGGATCTGCGGGATAATTCCGGCGGCTATCTGTCCGCTGCCATGGACATGGCCGCTTCTCTGCTGGGCAAGGACAAGGTGGTCTTCCAGGAAAAGACCCTGGATGGCAATGTGACCAGCTATGCCACCGACGGCAGCTTTGCCCAGATGGATTTTGACAAAATCTATGTGCTGCAGAATGAAAACTCCGCTTCGGCTTCCGAAGTGCTCATCGGCGCCTTAAAGGACAATCTGGGAGACAAGGTGACCACTGTGGGCACCACCACCTATGGCAAGGGCACCGAGCAGACGTCCATTCCCTTTACCGACGGCACCAGCCTGAAGTACACCATTGCCGAATGGCTGACGCCTGACGGAGAATCCGTCAACGGCAAGGGCATCGATCCCGATGTGAAGGTGGACAGCACCAGCGTCGGCTCTGTGCGCTACACCGTCATGGAAGAGGATGAAGTCATCGAACCGGATACGGTGGCTCCCAATGCCAGACCCGTGCAGATCTATCTGCAGTATCTGGGTTATCCTGCGGATCGGGAGGACGAATACTTCTCCGTCACTTCTTCTGAAGCCCTGAAGCAGTTCCAGCTGGATCATGGCCTAGAAGCCACCGGCAGCGTGGACCAGAAAACCTTTGATGAACTGCTCTCTGCCGTGGGCTTGAAGCTCAATGAAACCAGAGACAGCGAAGATGCCTGGATGCAGGCTGTCAGCCAGCTCATGAACCAGCAGTAAAAAGGCTGTTCTTTCAAAATCATCTGACCGCAGAAGATCCGGTGCTGTGCCGGCTTCTGCGGTTTTTGCATGAAGTTGAATTTACCATTGGAAAAAGGTGAAAGGGCAGGGGGTATGTCAGCCGCGATTCACAACCGTGGATGGTACTATGAAAGCGGAAAAGGAAACAGCGTATGGTGGACATAAAAGTTCTGGAACAGCTGCAGGTTTTCCGGGATCACAGGACGCTGCGGCAGACCGCAGCCCTGCTGCACATCTCCCAGCCCGCTTTGAGCCAGTCCATGAAGCGCCTGGAAGAGGAACTGGGCATTCCTCTTTTCGACCGCCGCAACAACAACCGGATTGCGCTCAACGAAAACGGAAGAAAGCTGGCTTCCTATGCAGATGAAGCCCTGAAGATCCGAGACAAGATCTATTCTTTCGCCGCTGAGACAAGAAAACAGACAACTGAATAACCAGAAAACGTGCCGTCTCTTCCTGGGCAGAAGAAACGGCACGTTCTTTTTGTGTCGGATTTTACTGTTCGGGTTCTTCAAAGGCATCGATTTCCGCTTTCAGGCGGGAAATCATTTCCTCCTGGGGAATCTTTTCAATGACCTTTCCCTTTTTGATGAGCAGGCCTTCATCCCGGCCGCCCGCAATGGCGATGTCGGCGTGTCTGGCTTCTCCCGGACCATTGACGGCACAGCCCATGATGGCCACGGTGACGTCCTTGTTGACGGTCTGCAGGTAAGCTTCAATGGCATCCACCACAGGCTTCATGTCCCAGGCCGTGCGGCCGCAGGTGGGGCAGGCGATGAGGTTGGGCACATGGTGCAGCAGGCCGGTGTCTTTGAGCAGCTCCTTGACAATGGGCAGTTCCAGCTCCGGCTTGCCGTTGACGGACACGCGGATGGTATTGCCGATGCCTTCCAGCAGCAATGGTCCCAGGGCCAGAGAAGACTTGATGGCCGAAGTCATGACGGTGCCGGCTTCGGTGACCCCCAGATGCAGGGGATAGGGGAATTCTTCGGCGGCTTTGCGGTAGGTCTCCAGGCACAGCAGCGGGTCACTGGATTTGAAGGAGAGCACGATGTCGTGGAAATCCAGGTCTTCCAGAATTCGGACGTGTCTCCAGGCGGATTCAATCATGCCCTCGGCGGTGGGCCTGCCGTATTTTTCGTGGATATCCTTTTCCAGAGAGCCGGAGTTGATGCCAATGCGGATGGGGATGTTCTTTTCCTTGCAGGCATTGACCACCTTCTCCACATTTTCGCGGGAGCCGATGTTGCCGGGATTGATGCGGATCTTGTCCACACCGTTTTCAATGGCTTCGAGAGCCAGTTTGTAGTCAAAGTGAATGTCGGCCACCAGCGGAATGTGAATGGCCTTCTGGATGTCCCTGATGGCTTTGGCATCGTCGTGATCCATGACGGAGACGCGGATCATCTGGCAGCCCATTTTTTCCAGATCCAGAATCTGGCTGACCACCTCATCCACATGGGATGTCTTGATGTTGCACATGGACTGAATGATGACTTCATTGTTTCCGCCGATCTGCAGATCCCTGACAAAGACGGGATGAGTCTGAGTACGGTTCATAAGTCCTCCTGTTTTCTGCCGGCCAGGCTGTTTCAGCGGCCGGCTTTTCTGACAGCTTCTATTGTACAGGAAAGCCGGATCGTCTGAACTGGCAGGAATTGATGCAGAATATGGCGGGATTGGTGTATGCTCATTTGTGTTTTCCGGTAGAGGAGGGATGAAAATGAGTAAAATACCCACTCCGGTTCAGATCAAGGCAGATCTGTTTGATACACTGCCGCCCGCTGCCCGAAAAATCCGTCAGGAAGTTTTCGTGGACGAACAGGGGTTTACCGAGGAGTTTGATGATCTGGATACGCGCAGCCGCCATATTCTGGTGTCTGTCAACGGAAAGCCTGCCGCCACAGGCTGCGTGTATCCCGAAGAAGACGGGACCTGGCATATTGGCCGCGTAGCCGTCAGAAAAGAGTACCGCCACCAGGGGCTTGGCACCTGTGTCATGCGGGCTCTGGAAACTACCGCAAGAGCCGCTGCCGCCAGACGCATTGTTCTGGGCGCCCAGGACCATGCCGTGCCCTTTTACAAAAAACTGGGCTATACCATCAGCAGCGGATCGTTTCTGGATCAGGACGCTCTGCACTGGCACATGGAGAAACTGCTCTAGAAAACCCTGCCAGGAAAAAGAATGAGAAGAACAGCCTTGAAACAGGAGATAGACTGCTGTCTCAGGCTGTTTTTTTGTTACCATCTAAGCACAGGAACGGAGGGAGAAAATGGATCATTTTGAACTGGTTTCAGATTACAAACCGGCTGGAGACCAGCCTGAAGCCATCGCCAGTCTGGTGGAAGGTATTCGGGAAGGAAAGAAGCATCAGGTGCTGTTGGGCGCAACGGGCACCGGTAAGACCTTTACCATGTCCAACGTCATTGCTGCGGTGAACAAACCGACTCTGGTGTTTGCCCACAACAAGACCCTGGCCAGCCAGCTGTATGCCGAACTCAAGGAGTTTTTCCCCAACAATCACGTGGAATATTTCGTGTCCTACTTTGACTACTATCAGCCTGAGGCTTACATGCCCAAGACGGATACCTATATCGACAAGAACACCAAGACCAATGAAGAGCTGGACATGCTGAGAATGGCCGCTGCCAATGCAGCCCTGCATCATCCCGACACCATCATCGTGGCTTCGGTGGCCTGCATCTATGGTGCTTCCAATCCGGAAAGCTACCGGCACATGATCGACACCATCCGGGTGGGCGATGTCATCGACCGCAAGGAGCTGATGACCCGGCTCATCAACCAGCAGTACCGCCGCAACGACATGGAACCGGCCCGCGGCACCTTCCGGGTCAGAGGCGATGTCATTGAAATTTCTCCCGGCCATACGGACCGCTATCTCATCCGCATTGAAATGTTCGGAGATGAAATCGAGCGGATCTGCGAAGTGGATCCTCTTACCGGCAAGCTGCAGGCTGCCTATAATCTGTACAACATCTACCCGGCCAGCGGCTATGCCACCAGCATGGACATCATCCGGGATGCGGCCAACCGCATTGAATCCGAACTGGAAGAGCGCCTGCAGTACTACGAAGATCTGGGCAAGCCCCTGGAAAAGGAACGTCTGGAGCAGCGATGCCGCTATGACATTGAAGCTCTGCGGGAATTCGGGGTGTGCCCGGGCATCGAAAACTACTCCAGACACATCGACGGCAGAGCCGAGGGAGAAACGCCCTACACCCTGTTTGACTATTTCCCCAAGGACTATCTGATGATCGTGGATGAATCCCACGTCAGCCTGCCTCAGATCCGGGGTATGTTCAACGGGGACAGAGCCCGCAAGGAAACCCTGGTAGAATACGGCTTCCGCCTGCCCTCGGCTCTGGACAACCGGCCGCTGAAATTTGATGAATTTGAAGCCAAGGCCCCCCAGAGCATTTATGTTTCCGCCACCCCCGGTGACTATGAGCTGGAACAGACCCATGGCGAAGTGGTGGAACAGATTATCCGTCCCACCGGCCTGCTGGATCCTGTGGTGGAAGTCAGACCCACCGAAGGACAGATCGATGACCTGGTGGATGAAATCCGGGAGAGGATTGCCAAAAACCAGCGCACCCTGGTCACCACGCTGACCGTGCGCATGGCCGAGGATCTGACCACCTATCTGAAAAACCTGGACATCAAGGTGGCCTGGCTGCACCACGAAGTCACCACCATCGAACGGACGGAGATCATTCACGATCTGCGTCTGGGCAAATACGATGTGGTGGTCGGCATCAACCTGCTGAGGGAAGGTCTGGATATTCCGGAAGTGAGCCTGATTACCATTCTGGATGCGGACAAGGAAGGATTCCTGCGTTCGAAGCGCTCTCTGGTGCAGATCATCGGCCGTGCCGCCCGAAATGCGGAAGGCAAGGTCATCATGTATGGCGATACCATCACCGAATCCATGCGGTATGCCATCGATGAGACGGCCAGACGAAGAGCCATTCAGGAAAAGTACAACGAAGAACACGGCATTGTCCCCAAAACCATCATCAAGCCTATCCGGGACATTGTCCGCAGCAAGGAAACGAAGGAAATGACTGCCCGGTACATGAAGAAAAAGAAACTGGGCAAGAAGGATACCGCTGCCCTCATTGCCGATCTGGAAAAGGAAATGAAGGAAGCAGCCAGAGATCTGGATTTCGAAAGAGCAGCCGAGCTGCGGGATATGATCATGGAGCTGAAGCAGTAATGCTTCGGCTCTTTTTT
>Belle_p2__coassemble_2616_pt1 | contig 11905 bp, 9 predicted proteins | sample Belle_p2__metabat2_low_PE_004 | metagenome-assembled genome bin Belle_p2 | reverse complement strand
GTCGGAGAAACATATTAGATTAACCACCCCCGCGAAGCGGGTTGGTACAAAAAGAGAGCCGCAGGTGCAGCTCTCCAGTGTGAGTTCATGTTTTGGAATTCGAACTAGTCCTTCATCAGTTCCACCATGACCGCTTTCTGGGCATGAAGTCTGTTTTCGGCTTCTTCAAAAATTTCATCGGCATGGTCTTCAAACACCTTTTCGGTGATTTCCTGGCCGCGGTAGGCGGGCAGGCAGTGCAGAACCATGGTTGTGGGTTTGGCATTGGCCAGCAGTTCATCGTCCAGGGTAAAACCGGCGAAGTCTTTCTGGCGCTGTTCCTTTTCATCTTCCACGCCCATGCTGGCCCAGGTGTCGGTAATGACCACATCGGCATCCTTTAAGGCTTCAGCGGGATCATTGGTGAAGAAGAAATCGGGATTGGAAGAAGCAAATTCCATGACTTCTTCCTTGGGCTCATAGCCTTTGGGGGTGGCAATGGCTACTTTCATGCCGGTTTTTAAGCCGCCGACAATAAGGGAGTTAGCCATGTTGTCTCCATCACCGATATAGGTCATTTTCAGGCCTTCCAGGGTGCCGTACTTTTCCCGGATGGTCATCAGGTCAGCCAGAACCTGGCAGGGATGATAATCATCAGTCAGACCATTGATCACAGGAATGGAACCGTATTTGGCCAGGTCTTCTACTTCTTTCTGGTCAAAGGTGCGGATCATGATGCCGTCCAGATATCTGGACAGAACACGGGCGGTATCCTGCACAGGTTCGCCGCGTCCGATCTGCAGATCCTTGCTGGAAAGGAACAGAGGCTGTCCGCCCAGCTGCCAGATGCCGGTTTCAAAGGAAACGCGGGTTCTGGTGGAAGATTTCTGGAAAATCAGGCCCACAGATTTCCCCTTCAGATGGGGATGGGCAATATTGTGTCTTTTTTCATATTTCAGCTGGTCAGCCAGATCCAGAAGAGAAACGATTTCTTCACTGGACAGGTCCAGCAGTTTCAGTAAGTGCTTCATGCTTCAAATACCTCTTTCATAATGGATGCTGCTTCTTTGAGATCGTCATCTGTGATCACCAGAGGAGGCAGCAGGCGGATGGTATCGGTGCCCGCCTTGAGCACCAGCACGCCTCTGTCCATGATCTCTTTCATATAATCTGCTACTTTTTCGGCAGGCACCTGAATGCCCACCATCAGACCCAGCCCCCGGACATCCAGGACATCAGGGCTCTTAATCTCTTTGAGAAGATCCTGCAGCAGAGTTCCCTTTCGTTCCACGTCTTCCAGAAAGCCATCAGCCAGGATGGTTTCCAGAACAACCTGGGCGGCTTTTGCGGAAAGCGGGTTGCCGCCAAAGGTGGATCCGTGATCCCCTTTTCCCAGGACGCCTTCGGTCTTTTCATTGACCAGGAAACCGCCGATGGGAACACCGCCGCCCAGGCCCTTGGCCATGGTCACGATGTCGGGATGAACGCCATAGTTCTGATAAGCGAACAGTCTGCCGGTCCGGCCCATGCCTGTCTGGACTTCATCATCGATGAACAGAATGTCCTTTTCATGGCAGAGCTCTTCTATGGCTTTGACAAATTCCGGATCCAGCGGTCTCACGCCGCTTTCTCCCTGAATCAGTTCCACCATGATGGCTGCGGTGTTTTCATCCGCCTTCGCCTTCAGATCTTCGATGTTGTTGGCTTCCACATAATCAAAGCCATTGGTAAAGGGAAAGAAATTCTGGTGGAAATGATCCTGACCGGTGGCTTCCAGGGTGGCGATGGTGCGGCCGTGGAAGGAGTTGACCAGAGTCAGGATTTTATAACGGTTGGGACCATAGTGGTCAGCCGCATATTTTCTGGCACACTTGATGGCGCCTTCGTTGGCTTCAGCCCCCGAATTGGCAAAGAAGACTTTCTTCATGCCGGATGCAGGCACCAGCAGAGAGGCGGCCTGCACCATGGGTTCGGTATAGAACAGGTTGGAGACGGAAAGCAGCTGTTCCACCTGCTTCTGCAGAGCGGCGCTCAGGGCCGGATGATTCTGTCCCAGGGAAAGGACGCCGATGCCGCTGGTCAGATCAATGTATTCCCTGCCATTGGAGTCCCAGACTCTGGCTCCCTGGCCATGGTCCAGAAAAATATCGTTTCTGCCGTAGGTGGGCAGGACGTACTGCGCCTCTGCGGCTTTCAGTGTTTCAAAATCCATAGACACCTCCATGCACCTGTTCGTTTAGCAGAACATGGTGCCCACGCCCTCATCCGAGAGCAGCTCCATGAGGATGGAATGAGGAACTCTTCCATCCTGAATATTGGCCCGTTCCACGCCCTGTCTGACGGCTTCCACGCAGCATTCCACTTTGGGGATCATGCCGCCGCTGAGAATACCGTCATGAATGAGAGCAGGCACCTGGGAGACTCTGACTTCATCAATCAGGGTGCTTTCATCAGAGGGATCTCTCAGCAGACCTTTGACGTCAGTGAGCAGAATGAGTTTCTTGGCATGCAGAGCCGCTGCCAGCTTGCCGGCTGCCGTGTCCGCATTAATATTGTAGGATTTGCCGTCCAGGCCTCTGGCGACGGAACTGACCACGGGGATATAGCCCTTGGCCAGCAGCTCTTCAATCATGCCCGTATCGGTCTGAATGATGTCGCCCACCTGTCCAAAATCCGTTCCTTCTTCATCGCTGTGGGGAGCAGCCAGAAACAGGTTGCCGTCCAGTCCGGACAGGCCGATTCCCTTTCCATCCAGCATGGCCACCAGATCCTTGTTGACCTTGCCGCACAGAACCATCTGAACCACTTCCATGGTTTCCGCATCGGTGTAGCGCAGTCCCTTTACAAAGTGGGATTCCACACCGATCTGCTTGAGCATTCTGGAAATATCCGGACCGCCGCCATGGACGAGCACCACGCGCACACCCACCAGCTGCAGCAGAAGCAGGTCTTCCATGACCGCCTGCTTGAGCTCTTCATCAATCATGGCGTTGCCGCCGTATTTGATGACCACAGTCTTGCCGGCATATTCACGGATATAGGGGAGAGCCTCAATGAGAACCGAGGCGGTATCGCTGTGGTTTCTCATGAGCGGTATTCTCCATTGATCCGGACGTATTCATAAGTCAGATCACAGCCCCAGCAGGTGGCTTTTTCATTGCCTTCATGAATATTGATCAGAATATCCACCGCATCTTCTCCCAGAATCTCCAGGGCTTTGTCTTCATCAAAGGCCACTTTCCTGCCATTCTGGCAGACACTGACCATTCCTTTAGAAGAAGCAAAAGCAATGTCGGCTTTTTCGGGATCAAATTCAGCCCCGGAATAACCCATGGCGCAGATCACTCTGCCCCAGTTGGCATCCCGGCCAAACATGGCTGCCTTAAGCAGTGAGGAAGAAGCAACCGAGCGGGCCAGCACTTCAGCCTGCTTTTCGTTTTCTGCTCCATCCACCGTCACCGTCAGCAGTCTGGAAGCACCTTCTCCATCGGAAGCAATGGCAATAGCCAGGGTTTCCATGATGGTGCGCAGGGCTTCCCGGAAAATCTGGAAGTCTTCGTTTTCTTCCTTGATTTCAGCATTCTCAGCCAGACCGTTGGCCAGAACGGCACACATGTCGTTGGTGGAGGTATCGCCGTCTACGGAAACGCGGTTGAAGGTTTTCTTCACGCAGTGTTTGAGGGCTTTGTCCAGCATGTCCGGTGTAATGGCTGCATCGCTGGTGATGAAGCAGAGCATGGTGCCCATGTTGGGATGGATCATGCCGCTGCCCTTGGCGATGCCGCCCAGGGTGACTGTTTTTCCGTCAATGACAATCTGCTCGACAGCCGATTTCATTCTGGTATCAGTGGTCATGATGGCTCTGGCTGCCTTTTCGCTGCCATCCTTGGACAGCACCATTTTCGGCAGAGCCGCTTCAATCTTTTCCACGGGAAGGGTCTGTCCGATGACACCGGTGGAAGCCACAATGACATCATCTTCACAGACATGGAACGCACCTGCCGCAGCGCTGGCTTCCTTGATGGCATTGACATAGCCATTGGCTGCCGCTGCATTGGCGTTGCCGGAATTGGCCACAATCAGACGGGCCTTTCCGTCGTTGAGGTGTTCTCTGGTGACTTTCAGACAATCCGCCTTGACCCGGTTGGTGGTGTACACCGCTGCTGCCGAGCAGAGGGTGTCGCTGAGAATCAGGGCCACATCATCCTTGGCGGATCCGTCCTTGATGCCGGCGTGAATGGCACCGGCCATAAATCCTTTCGGAGCACAAACTCCCATAGAAGCATTGATCATGATTCACTCTCCTCAGTTCTCTCTCCAAATACCTCTGTTCTATTCCTGCACCTGGCAGATTTTCAGGCCGGCTGTTTCTTTCAGCCCCAGCATCAGGTTCATGTTCTGGACGGCAGCTCCACTGGCGCCCTTGCCCAGGTTGTTGAAGACGGCTGTGAGCAGCACCTGCTCTTCATTGCCATCTACAGACAGGAACATGTTGTCGGCATCCGCTGCCTGAGCAGCGCTGATCATGCCTTCAGCCGGTTTGGCAGCCACGCTGATCAGCGCAGCATCCTTATACCAGTCAGCATAGAATTCTCTGAGCTCCTGCAGGCTGACCTTTTTAGTCAGGGAAGTCTTGGGAAGCATCAGAATGGTGGTCATGCCCTGATAGTAGTCATCCACCACCGGAACAAACAGAGGTTTGTTTTTCAGCCCTGTGATCTTCATGATCTCAGAGATATGTTTATGGTTCAAAGTCGTGCCATAGACTCTGGGTGCCTTGTACAGGGGATCCTGGCTATGGCTTCCTTCGTATTCTTCAATCATTTTCTTGCCGCCCCCGGAATAGCCGGTCAGAGAAACAATATGAACAGTTTCTTCATCGGACAGCAGTCCGCTCTGAATCAGCGGATAGAGCAGCGCAATGGCGCCTGATGCATGACAGCCCGGATTGGCCACCCGTCTGGAATGGACAATGGCTTCTTTGTTCTCTTTGGACAGTTCACTGAATCCATAATCCCAGAGGGTGCGGTGGGCTGTGGAAGCATCGATGATTCTGGTGTTTTCATCTGCCAGGGCCGCAGCTTCTCGGGCTGCCTGATCGGGCAGGCAGAGAAAGACCAGATCAGCCTGATCCATCATCTGTTTTCTTGCGGCTTCATCATGGCGCAGAGCGTCATCCAGCAGCAGCAGTTCCAGATCATCCCGGCTTTCCAGGCGCTCCCGGATCTGAAGACCCGTGGTGCCCCGCCTGGCCGTCGATATACACTTTTGGCTTATTCATGGGATTCTCCATTGTCGAAACCGGCCAGAAAATCGCGGATGGACTGAATCTGGGCTTTGACCTGTTCAGGAGCAGGACCGCCGATGGTCTGGCGCAGGCTCACACAGGTGAGCAGATCCAGGGACTGGGCAATGTCTTCTTCAAACAGAGGACTGGCCTGCTGCAGTTCTTCCAGGCTCAGTTCATCCAGGCCTTTGTGCTGTTCCAGGGCATAAGCCACCAGAGAACCGGTGAGCTTGTAGGCATCCCGGAAGGGCATGCCTTTTCTGGTGAGGTAATCCGCCATGTCCGTCGCATTGATGAAGCCTCTGGAAGCAGCGGTTTTCATGTTGTCTTCTAACACCGTCATGGTCTGCAGCATGGGAATGAGCACTTCCACGCACAGGCTGGCGGTATCCAGGGCATCAAAGACGGCTTCCTTGTCTTCCTGCATGTCCTTGTTATAGGCCAGGGGAAGACCCTTCATGACGGTGAACAGCTGCATCATATCCCCGTAGACCCGTCCGGTCTTGCCCCGGATCAGTTCGCAGATATCGGGGTTCTTTTTCTGGGGCATGATGGAAGAGCCGGTGGCATAGGCATCATCCAGTTCGATGAACTTGAATTCCCAGGAGCATCAGGCGATGACTTCTTCAGACAGTCTGGACAGATGCATCATGAGAATGGACAGATCGCTGAGTGCCTCCAGGCAATAGTCTCTGTCGCTGACGCCGTCCAGGGAGTTGTCGCAGGGTTTGTCAAATCCCAGAAGTTGTGCTGTATATTCACGGTCCAGAGGATAAGTGGTGCCGGCCAGAGCACCGCTGCCCAGAGGACATTCGTTCATGACTTCCAGGGTATTGCCAATGCGCTTCATGTCCCGTCTGATCATGCTGGCATAGGCCATGAGCACATGAGCAAAAGTGACAGGCTGGGCTCTTTGCAGATGGGTGTAGCCCGGCATGATGGTTTCCAGGTGGTTTTCAGCCAGATCACAGAAGCAGGCTTCCAGTTCTCTGAGCTGGTCAAGCAGAGCCATCAGGGCTTCCTTCACGTACAGTCTCATATCGAGAGCCACCTGGTCGTTGCGGCTGCGGCCGGTATGAAGTCTCTTGCCGGCAGAGCCGATGCGTTCGGTCAGGATTTCTTCTACCGCCATGTGGATATCTTCATAGCGGCTGTCCAGTACGATGTTCTGCTGGTTGAGATCTTCCAGAATGCCGGCGAGGCCTTCCTGAATGGCCGTCTCGTCTTCAGCACTGAGAATTCCCTGTTTTGCCAGCATGGCCGCATGAGCCATGGATCCCCGGATATCCTGGGGATACAGACGCTGGTCAAAATGAATGGAGGCGTTGAAGTCATTGACCAGACCGGCTTCCTGTTTGGAAAACCGGCCTGCCCACATGGCGCACATGGTTACTCCACTTCAGGGAAGCAGAGTCCCTGACTTTCCTGCAGCACCTGGTCGTTAAGAGCTCTGACTTTCAGAGGCAGACCAAACAGGTTGATGAAGCCGGCGGAGTCAGCCTGATCGTAGGCATCATCGGCATCGAAAGTGGCCATGGCATCGTTGTAGAGGGAATAGGGAGAAGTCACGGAAACGGGGATGATATTGCCTTTGTACAGTTTCAGAGTGACATCACCGGTAACGGTTTCCTGGGTGGAATCCACGAAGGCGGACAGGGCTTTTCTCAGCGGGGTGTACCAGAGGCCGTTGTAGACCAGTTCACCGAACTTGTGAGCCACCAGTTCCTTATAATGAGCAGTTTCCTTATCCAGGGTAATTTCTTCCAGTTTGGCGTGAGCGGCATAGAGAATGGTTCCGCCGGGTGTTTCATAAACACCTCTGGACTTCATGCCCACCAGACGGTTTTCCACGATGTCCAGGATGCCGATGCCGTTGGCACCGCCGACCTTATTCAGTTCTTCAATGATTTCCACGGGCTTCATGGCCTGGCCGTTAAATTCTGTGGGAACACCCTTTTCAAAATGCAGGGTGATGATTTCGGGTTTGTCGGGAGCCATTTCCGGAGAAACGCCCAGTTCCAGGAAGCCTTCCTTATTAATGGGAGCTTCGTTGGCAGGATCTTCCAGATCCAGACCTTCATGGGACAGATGCCAGAGGTTTTTGTCCTTGGAGTAGTTGGTTTCCTTGTTGATCTTCAGAGGAATGTTGTGGGCTTCAGCGTATTCGATTTCCTTTTCTCTGGAATTCAGTTCCCAGAATCTCCAGGGAGCGATGATGTCCATGTCAGGGGCGTAGGCCTTGATGGCCAGCTCAAACCGAACCTGGTCGTTGCCCTTGCCGGTGCAGCCGTGGCAGATGGCATCAGCGCCTTCAGCCTTAGCGATTTCAACGATCCGCTTGGCGATGATGGGTCTGGCAAAGCTGGTGCCCAGCAGATATTTTTCATAGCTGGCTCCTGCCTTCATGGAAGGAATGATGTAGTCATTGACGAATTCTTCGGTGAGGTCTTCGATGTACAGCTTGCTTGCACCCGTGCCAGAGCCTTTTCTTCCAGACCTTCCAGTTCGGAAGCCTGCCCCACGTTGCCGCTGACGGCGACGATTTCAGCTCCGTAGTTTTCCTTGAGCCAGGGGATCAGGACAGAGGTGTCCAGTCCGCCAGAATAGGCCAGCACGATTTTGTTGTATTTTTTATTGGGTTTGTTGTTCATAAGTTTTCTCCGTTTTCCTTTTTTCTATGGTTTTCTGATTCATGGTTCTTGGATTCCCTGACCAGGCAGGGACTGCTTCGTCGGACTTTCATGTTTCTTCACCTCCATAAAAAAAACGCCCTCGAGTAAAAGGACGCTGGATACGTGGTACCACCTTTTTTCCTGCTGCATGGCAGCAGGCACTCTGTCCATTAACGCTGGATCACGTCGTCTGCTCGATGGCTCTTCGCAGACACACTCAAAGACACGTTCATCAGGTTTCCTCACTGACTTTCACCGGCCGTCAGCTCTCTGCAGATTCCATCCTGACTACTACTTCTTCTCTTTGCTTTTTGAATATGCCGTGATTCTACTTCAATGTTTCATAGAATTGCAACCGAAAAATGAAATTTTCTGAAAAAGTTTTGAAATGAAATGTAAGCTATGTATCCGTTTCCGGCCTTTTGAAACAGATATGGAAGGAAAAAGTGAAAAAACGGGCATCTGAAGAAGTCTGCCCCTCCTGAACACGGCTGAAAAGAACGACGTCATGCATGAGACATTAGCTGTGAAATCGTTTTCTTTCCAGTCGGTTCTATAAAATTCATTTCGTTTTAAACTGAACTAAATCGTTTCATCCCGCTTTACATAAAGCACGATTTTGAACCAAAACGAAAAATTTCCGGGGAATTTTCGAAGTCTTATTTCCTATACATTGACTCTGAATCAGTTCAAGAATACCTTTTCATTATAAGGGTTTGTGCCCATTGAAAGTTCCTTCTGCCAGTCCTCCTGTCCGAAGGCCTGGCGGAAAACAGAACAGAAGCCAGACTGTTCGTCTTTCAGGGACATACACCTTGAAAAGAAAAGGAAAGATAGACAATGAAAAACACACGTTTCAACGCTGTTTCCAAAAAGCTCACAGCTGGTCTTCTTGGTACAGCAACTGCTCTGTCCATGCTGCCCTCATGGTCAGCTGCAGCAGCAAGTTCCCGTGTGGAATCCATCCTGAGCGGCATGAGTCTGCGCGACAAGATCACTCAGACCCTCGAAGTGGATTTCCGCAAATGGGATATGAACGGCGATACGAGCGCTGCCACTGACTTCACAGTCATGAACGATCAGGTCGCCAAAATCATCGAAGACTATAACTTCGGTGCCATCATTCTGTTTGCCAACAACGTACAGACAACAGATCAGTCCTTCAATCTGGTTAAGGATATGCAGGAAGCAGCTACCCGCGATGGCGGTCTGCCTCTGATCATCTCCACCGACCAGGAAGGCGGCATCGTTTCCCGTCTTGGAACCGGATGCGCCATGCCCGGAAACATGGCACTGGGTGCTACCGATTCTGAAGAAGATGCAAAAACTGCCGGCGAAATCATCGGCAGCGAGCTGGAATCCCTTGGCATCAACACAGCTCTGGCTCCCGTAGTTGACGTCAACAACAACCCCGCTAACCCTGTTATCGGTCTGCGTTCCTATGGTGAAAATGCTGACCGTGTCGGTGCTCTGGCTTCCGCTGAAATCGACGGACTGAAAGAGTACAACGTAATCGGCTGCGCCAAGCACTTCCCCGGCCATGGAGACACCGCAACCGACTCCCACTATGGACTGCCTATCGTGGACAAATCCAAGGAAGTCCTGATGGAAAACGAACTGAAACCCTACCAGATCGCTATTGATAAGGGCATCGAAATGATCATGACCGCTCATATCCTGTACCCCGGTCTGGACAACTCCACACTGCACTCCAACAAGACTGGCCAGGATGAAAAACTGCCAGCCACCATGTCCAAAGCCATCATCACCGATCTGCTGAAAGGTGAAATGGGCTTCACAGGCATCGTTTCCACCGATGCCATGAACATGCAGGGTATCGCTGCTAACTGGGACGAAGTTCAGGCTGTTGTCAACGCTCTGAACGCCGGTATCGATATGGTCTGCATGCCTACTGTTCTGTATTCCACAGCTGACCTGGCTGATCTGGATGCCATCATCAATGGCGTTGAAGATGCAGTCAAGAACGGCGAACTGCCCGAATCCAGACTGGATGACGCCTGCCGTCGTATCCTGACCGTGAAAGAAAACCGCGGTATCCTGGATTACAACCCTGACAACTACTCCATCGACAAGGCCCGCGCTACTGTCGGCAGCGAAGAAAACCGCGAAAAAGAACGTCAGATTTCCGCTAATGCCGTAACCGTAGTCAAGAACGAAAACAACATTCTGCCTCTGGATGTTAAATCCGGCGAAAAAGTTGTTGTTATGACTCCCTGGAGCAACGAACCCACTCTGACCGTTATGGCCTGGAACCGTGCCGTCAAAGCCGGAACCATCCCTGCTGATGCTCAGTACGACTACATGGTTTACAGCTACACCGATGGCTGCCCGCAGTGGCAGAAAGACAACATCGACAAGGCTGACTACGTTGTCGTTCTGTCTGAAATCAGTGCAACATCCCGTTATGACTACAACCACTGGACATCCAATGCGCCCAAGGCTATTTCCGAATACTGCAAGGAAACCGGAAAGAAATGCATTATCATGTCCTGCGACAAACCCTATGAAGTACAGCTTTACCCTGCTGCCGATGCCATCCTGGCTGTATACGGCAACAAGGGTTCCGACTCTGACCCCACCGAAACTCTGATCGGCGGTGTTACCGGAACCACCGAAGCATTCGGACCCAACATCGTTGCCGGTATGGAAGTTATCCTGGGTACCTTTGGTGCCAAGGGTAAACTGCCCGTAACTGTTCCTGCATACGATGCTGCAACAAACTCCTTCACTGATGAAGTGGTTTATCCCAGAGGCTACGGCATCGAAACCCTCGCCAAGAAGGATATCCCCGTTACCATCAAGACTCAGCCTGTTGGATTCTCTTCCAACGTCCTGAATGACAACAAGGCCACTGTTACTGTTGAAGCAGAAGGCCCCGGATGCACCGTTACCTGGTTTGTTAAGAATCCTGGTGAAACAGAATTCAAGGAAGCTCCTGCAGCTCGTGAAATCACTCCTGTAACAGGAACCTACACCGTAACTCTGGATCCCTCCAATAACGGCCAGCAGGTATTCGCCCGCGTAACCAGCCAGTACGGCAACTCTGTTGATTCCGATACTGTTACTCTGGAAAACAAGGCTATCGCCGCCAAGACAGCTCTGGAAAACCAGATTGCTGAAGGCAAACTCAATGATCTGAAAGCTGATGACTACACAGACGCCAGCTTCAAATCCTTCAAGTCCGCTCTGGATGCAGCTGACAAAGCCATGGCTAACGAAGCTGCTACCGCTGATGAGCTCACCGAAGCAGCCGACAAACTGGATGCTGCTGTGAAAGCTCTGGATAAGAAAGTGACCGCCGACACCAAGGAAGAACTGAAGAAGCTCATCGACTCTTACAAGCAGAGCTCCTACACAGCTGATTCCTGGAAGACATTCGAAACTGCTCTGAAAGACGCTAAAGCCGTTCTGAACAACAAGGATGCAGGCGAAAACGAAACTCAGGCAGCCATCGCCAACCTGAAGGCTGCTGCTGAAAAACTCGTCAAGAAATCTTCTTCTGACAAGGTTGATACAGCCGCTGCTTACGGCATCCCTGCTCTGCTCGGATTTGCTGCTGTAGCTGCTGGTGGTCTGTACTACGCAAGCAAGAAACAGAGAAAAGAAGACTAATTCGTCTTTGAATTTCGACCCGAATAGAAGATCAGACTGATCTGGCCAGTCAAGGGCTGCAGTGGATTGCCAACAATCCATTGCAACCCTTTTTGCTGTTTTCTTCTCTAATCGAGTCCTAAAAACTGGTGAAAACCGGCCGTTTCAAACAGGTCAATAACAGAAATGAAAAAGCGCAGGCCCTGCTGAACCTGCGCTTTCTTCGTATATATATAAGTGTGAGTAAATGATTTTTCGCCGGATGTTCCAGCCGGAATCATGAATTGCGAACTTCAGCGGATCCCTGAAAAACGAACACCAACCTCAGACTCTCATTACAGTCTGTTCCTTCTCG
>Belle_p2__coassemble_2231_pt1 | contig 14663 bp, 9 predicted proteins | sample Belle_p2__metabat2_low_PE_004 | metagenome-assembled genome bin Belle_p2 | reverse complement strand
TTTACACCATCCAGCTTGAAGCGATGGGCGGTGTATCCCTGTTCCCCGTACTGGCCTGCGCCGGTGCCGGTCAGGTTGGTGCTGCCATCGCTCTGTACCTGATGGCCAAGAAAGCCAAAAACACCCGTCTGCAGCAGGTCATCACAGGTGCTCTGCCTGCCGGTTTCCTGGGTGTTGGTGAACCTCTGATTTACGGTGTCACCCTGCCCCTGGGCAAACCCTTCATCACTGCCGGTCTGGGTGCCGGTTTCGGTGGTGCCTATGTTATGGCCATGCACGTTATGTCCAGCGCCTGGGGACCCTCCGGTCTGGTTGCCATTCCTCTGATGATTGGAACCAGCGGCATGCTGCACTACTTCATCGGTCTGTGCATCGCCTACGTCATGGGCTTCATCATCACCTGGCTCATGATGAAACCAAAAGATCTGGTCAACGCTGAATAGTCCGGCCGGATCCATCCGAATCAATTCGAATACCCATCTTACTGACACCCCTTCGGACTGGGATGGAAAGCGTCCGCCATCGTCTTTCCTCAACTGCCGGTCTGAATCCATTCAAATCTGATGCACTGCCAAGGAGTCAGTTTTGAAGGTCTACGCAATTACAGTCCGGTAGACGCTCCTGACCAGCAGGAGTGCCTGCCGGACTTTTTACTTCCTGTAACATGGAAGTGTTCGTTCCACAGAGAACAAATAGAAAAGGAAATTAGAGAAATGTCTGTAAAGTACAAAACACTCAACAAAATTCTGCTTGGTGCCGCTGCCTTTGCGGTGGCTGCAGCGCCCATTCTGCCTGGGGCTCTGCCTGCTCCGGTGCACGCCAAAGAAGTGACGGATGCTCCCGTCAGCCCCGTTTCCCTGCCCGATGCCCAGTGGCAGAGAACCGCTTCCTTCCCCGATCAGGCCGGTTATGTCGATGACACCCTGATCATGAACTCCAGAACCTCCTTTGATGGATACCAGGGACAGGGAACCCTGTATGTGGAAGTCTCTCCCGAAGTGGAAAGCTTCAGACTGTTCGTCAACAACCATGAAATCAACACCTCTTCCATGAAAGCCGGTGCCTATTCCGTCGATATCAGCGATCTGACCGTCAACGGCAAAAACGCCGTTCAGGTGACCACCATCACCCCGGATACGCTGGAAAACGGCGCGGTGAAAGTCTACATGCCCTATCCCACCGTCATGGAAGGTCTGCCCGAAGAAGTCGGCATGGATTCTTCCACACTGGAAGTTCTCTCCGACTACATCACCGCTGAAACAAAATACGGATTCTCCGGTGCCCAGATGGCTGTGATCAAGGATGGCCGCATGGTCTACTCCAATGCATGGGGTGCCAAGAACGGCTACAACGAAGATGGCAGCCGCATTGAAGAAGGCGATGAAAAGTACGATCCCGTCACCACTGACACCCTGTACGACCTCGCCAGCAACACCAAGATGTACTCCGTCAACTACGCCATTCAGTACATGCTTTCCAATGAAGGCTATGACCTGAACCTGGATGATCCCATCACCAAGTTCTTCCCGGAATTCGATGATGAAGGGGTCACCATTTTCAAGGAAGGAACCACCGAAGAAGAAAAAGCCCAGATTCTGGCCTGGAAATCCCAGCTGACCGTGCGCGATATCCTCAAGCATCAGGCTGGTTTTGACCCGGATCCCCAGTATCACAACGACAAATTCAACCAGGTGACCCAGAAGCCCGATGCCAGTGTGGACAACCCGCTGTTCTCTCAGGACAGAGACACCACCAGACAGATGGTTCTGGCTTCCCCGCTGACCTATGAACCCGGAACAAAGACCGTCTACTCCGATGTGGACTACATGCTGCTGTGCTTCATCGTGGAACAGGTGGCCGGCATGGGCATGGACGAATTCCTGGATCAGACCTTCTGGACACCAATGGGTCTGGACCACATCACCTACAATCCTCTGGATCACGGCTTTGATGCCAACGACTGTGCAGCCACTGAGCTCAACGGCAACTCCAGAGACGGCGTCATCGATTTTGCCAACAACAGAACCGGCACCATTCAGGGCACCGTGCACGATGAAAAAGCCTACTACGCCATGGGCGGCGTTTCCGGCCATGCCGGTCTGTTTGCCAATGCCGAAGATCTGGCCAGACTGTGCAACCTGATGATCACTGGCGGAGATGGCGAACACCGTTTCTTCGACAAGAACGTGCTGGATGAATTCACCAAACCCAAATCCACCGATCTCTCCACATGGGGCCTTGGATGGTGGAGAAACGGCGAAGTAGGCCGCTACACCTACTTCACCACCTATGCCAGTGAAGACACTATCGGCCACCAGGGCTGGACCGGCACTCTGACTGTGATTGATCCTGAAGAAAACCTGGTTATTACCCTGCTGACCAACAAGAAGAACTCTCCTGTTCTGGATCCCAAGGTAGATGCCAATGACTTCTACAGCGACAACATGGTTCTGGGCAACCTGGGCAATGCCATCGGTTATGTCTTTGAATCCATGAAGTCCACACCGGATGGCGTGGATGAAAGCATCAAGTCCTTTGCGGACAACCGCATCAAGACGCTGGCTGCTCACAAGGGAGCCTATGACGAATGCGCCCACATGAATGATGCCTTCGCCCTGGCTGACTGGACCGTGACCAGAGCCGAAAGAAGAAAGACCACCCGCACCAAAGAAAATGCCCAGGCTGTTCTGGATGCATTGACTGAGCAGGTGGCTGCCAATGTGGATGGTTCCTACACCGGCACAGAATACAACAAGGATAATGTGGAAAACGCTCAGCGCTGGGAAGCTGAACTGCAGGAGCGCATTGATGCCATTACCACCGAAGGCGATGGCGAGCTGAACTATGAAGCAGCTGCCGTGGCTGCACCCATGGATGCCGTTCTGGGTGAAGACCAGAACGCTCTGTACTGGCCGCAGTGGGGCGGCACTGGTTATACTTCCCGCCTGTACAACACCAACGTTTCCTGGTTCCAGGGATATGAAGGACAGGGAACCATGAGCTTTGAAGTGTACAAGCCCATGGAGGATGTGAAGATCTTCATCAACGGTCACGCCGTGGATACTTCCGCCATGCTCAATACCACCGGCACCTTCACCATTGATGTCTCCAATCTGACAGTCAACGGACGCAACAGCGTGCAGGTCACCTGCCCCTATGACCAGGCCCGCAGCTCCATGCTCATGGTGATGCCAAACCCTGTAGTCGTGGATGAAACCGACAACGCCAGCGCTCTGGAAGAAGCCGGCCTGTCTTCTGAAAGCTTTGATCTCATCGATACCGTCACCCGCAATGACATTGAAGAAGGCTTCACTTCTGCCCAGCTGGCTGTCATCAAGGACGGCAAGCTGGTGTACTCCAATGCCTGGGGCAAAACCAACTCCTATAACCCCGCTGGCACACCTAAAACAGATGCAGCTGATGTGACCACCGATACCCTGTACGACCTCGCCAGCAACACCAAAATGTATGCCACCAACTACGCTCTGCAGTATCTGGTGGGCAAAGGGGAAATCAGCCTGAGTGATCCCATCACCAAGTACTTCCCCAGCTTTGTGGATGACACCATTGAAATCCAGTACGACACCAGCTGGGGCACAGGCGCTCCCGATCTGGAAACCGCCAAAGCCTGGAAATCCGAACTGACCGTTCAGGACATTCTCCAGCATCAGGCCGGCTTTGCACCGGATCCTCAGTTCCACAACGACAAGTTCAACCAGTCCACCCAGACACCGGATCCCAATACGGACAACGTGCTCTACGCCATCGGCAAAGACAAGGTGGAAGAAGCCATCTGCAAGTCTCCTCTGGTTTACCGTCCGGGCACCAAGACCGTGTACTCCGATGTGGACTACATGACTCTGGGCCTGATCATCGAACAGGTGACCGGCAAAGGACTCAACGAATTCCTGAAGGAAACCTTCTGGCAGCCCATGGGTCTGACTGACATCACCTACAATCCTCTGGACAACGGCTTCAGCGCTGAAGACTGCGCAGCCACAGAGCTCAACGGCAACTCCAGAGACGGCGCCATTCACTTCACCGGCAACCGGGAAGGCACCATCCAGGGCACTGTCCACGATGAAAAAGCCTACTATGCCATGAACGGCGAATCCGGTCATGCAGGTCTCTTTGCCAACGCCGAAACTCTGGCTACTCTGGCCAGCGTCATGCTCAACCACAACGGCTACGGCAATGCCAGACTGTTCAACTACAGCGTCAACGACTACTTCACCAGCCGCAAGGATGCCATGGCCACATGGGGCCAGGGATGGTGGAGAAACGCCGACAACGGCCGTCCCTGGTACTTCTCTACTCAGGCCAGCCGCGACACCATCGGCCACCAGGGATGGACAGGCACCCTGACCGCCATTGATCCGGAAGAAAATCTGGTCATCGTCTACCTGACCAACAAGATCAACTCTCCTGTCACCGATACTTCCATCAGTGCCAACCAGTTTGATGGCAACTGGTTCACTTCCGCCACCCTGGGCCACATTGCCGAAATCATCTACACCGGCATGGAAGACAGAAACAGCGGTGATGTTCAGACTGCCCTGGATGCGGTGGCTATGAGCATGCCCGAAGAGAAAAAGAAACTGGTGAGCCAGACAGACTCTGCTCATCCCAATGTGAGAGCCTGGTATTCCACCATCAACTCTGTCATGGAAATTGCTCAGCAGCGTCCCACAGAAGAAAACCTGGCTGCTGCCAGAAAGAGCTATGCATCCCTGGATCCCGTTCAGGATAAGGACCAGAGAAAAGCTGTCATGTCGAAGTACGCTTCCCTGCTGGGTGTAGCCAACACCATCCTGCTGGAAGATGCCGTCAACTACGCCGATGCCCAGGTAAAAGCCGGAGCACTGGAAAACCTGAACACCCTGGTGAAGGATGAATTCAATGCCGCTCTGGAAGAAGCCAGAACCCTGCTGACAAAAGAAGACGCCACACAGGAAGAAGTCAATGCCTCCTGGCTGCGTCTGTCCAGAGCCATTCAGATGCTGAACTTCAAGTCTGACAAGACCCAGCTGCTCGTTCTTATCAACAGAGCAGAAGGCATAACGGAAGCCACCCATACCGGTGACTTTGAAGCCCTGAACAAGGCCCTGGAAGAAGCCAGAAAGATCGCCGATTCCGATACAGCGCTGGATGAATCCATTCAGAAAGCAGCAAAAGATCTGGAAGAAGCCATCAACAACATGAGCGCCAGAAAGCTCAACACCGCCATTCTGGAATTCCTGATCTCCCAGATCGAAACCGCTGATTTAAGCGAATACCTGAACACCAATGGGGAAGTGGACGCTCTGAAAACTGAACTGAGCAAGGCCAAAGATGTGGTAGCCAATGCAACAACCCAGTCTGAAGTGGATGCCCAGACTGAAGCACTGAACAACGCCTGGCTGAACCTGCGCCTCAAACCCACGGAAGACCAGCTCAAAGACCTGCAGAACTTCCATGACACCGTCAATGGTCTGGATCTGAGCCTCTTTGCCGACAACAGCGCCGCCAGCATCAAAGATCTGCACGATCGTGTGAACAAGGCCCTGAACAACCCGGCTCTGACCAGAGACGAGGCTGCTGACCTGGTGGATGAAGTGAAGAACATGCAGGATCTGCTGAACAACCCCGATGGAGAAAAGAAGGATCCCGAAAAACCCGGAAACGAATCCGGCAAACCGGAAAAACCGGGTGAAGAATCCAAGGATCCAGCTGCCACACCGGAAAACAAGGATGACCAGAAGAATCCTTCCAAGAAGCCATCCACCAGCACCGCTGCTTCCACAGCAGCCGGACTGGCCGCTCTGGGCACAGCCGCAGGAGGCGCTCTGCTCGCTCTGTTCAAACGCAGAAACAAAAAACAGTAAGAAACAACAGAAAGGGAAAATGCTTTTCTGCCCTGTGCAGGAAGGCATGAAGGAAATAAACAATGGGACTCTTTGATAAGTTCAAAAAGAAAACGGAAAGCCCCGCAGCCGGTACAGCCGGTGAAAACATCGCATCTCCCATTTCGGGAACCCTGGTAGCCCAGGGCGACCTGAAAGATCCGGTGTTCTCCCAGGGAATCATGGGCATCACACTGGGTGTGGAACCGGACAAAGACGGCCGCGTTCTCTCCCCTGTCAACGGCACTGTGGCCATGGTGTTCCCCACTGGTCATGCGGTGGGTCTGAAAGCCGAAGATGGAACGGAAATTCTGATCCACATCGGTATCGACACCGTGAATCTCAACGGTGAAGGATTCCACTGCCTGGTCAAGGACAACATGCCTGTTCACCAGGGTGATGTTCTGGTGGAATATGATCCTGGGCTGGTGCGAAGCCGCAGTCTGGATCCCGTGGTGATGACCATCATTACCGATCAGGCTGGTCATGAGTGGAAACCTGTGGATGCCACCGGTTCCATCAGTGCCGGCAGCACTCTCTTTACGAAATAAAACCTGCAGAACCATTCTGCGGGAACGATAAAACGGCCGTCAGGTTCAGCCTCCCTTGGGGGAAGCTGCCTGACGGCCGTTTTCTGTCTGTATAAGGAAACAGGACAAATCCGGGTGCTCAGTCCTGCAGAGTCAGCCATTCCTTCTGCGGCAGTTCAATCTGCTTCGGGCCAAAGGAAAGGCCTGCCTCTTTGAGATCAATGCGGTAGGCCTGCAGAGCCTGATGGGCTCTGGAAGAGTGGCTGCCATATTTGGAATCTCCTTCAATGGGTGTTCCAAGGCTGGCCAGAGTGGCCCGGATCTGATGGAAGCGGCCGGTCAAAAGCTCTGCCTCCACCAGGGTTTTCTTTCCATCCAAAGAGCGCTGCAGAACATGGAAACGGGTGATGGCTTCTCTGGCCCCCGGGTGTTCACTCTGGAACACTCTGGCTATTGTTCCCTCTTTTTCAATCCAGACGCGGACTTCTCCATCCTGAACATCCCCTTCGGCAATGGCCAGATAGTGCTTGTGGAGGGTGTTGTTTCGAATGGCTTCGCTGACTTCTCTGGCCGCTCTGGCGGATTTGGCTGCCAGCACCAGGCCGGAGGTGTTGCGGTCCAGCCGGTGCAGAACGGAAGGGACAAAGGAATGTTCCGATTCCGGGTCATACTGTCTGCTGCGGATGAGATAGGACAGGATCCGGTCGTTGAGGGAATCCTGATCCCCCGCACTGTCTTTCTGGCTGAGCAGGCCGGCAGGCTTGTTGACAGCGATCAGATCCTCGTCTTCATAGATGATGTCCAGGGGCTTGCTGGAAGAAGCAGCAGAAGGTGCGGCGCTCTTTGTCTCCAGCACGTCAGGCGGCAGAAAGAGCAGCAGCGTATCTCCTTCCTGGAGAAACTGGTCGTGGGTGCACCGCTTGCGGTTGACCTTGATTTTCTTATTGCGGATGGCCTTGTACATCATGGATTTTTTCAGTTCCGGAAAGGTCTTGGACAGGAATTTGTCCAGACGCTGTCCGGCATCATTGGCCTGAATGTGAACTTCTTTCATAGATCAGTCTGACTGCCTCCATACAGTTTTCAGCGAGGGGAACCCCGGCTGCTTCCAGTCTTTCCCGGCTCTGGTGGCCGCGGCAGATCAGAATGCAGCTGGCGTGGATTTCCCTGGCAATTTCAGCATCGTGCAGGGTGTCGCCGATGCACCAGATTTCATCCTCTTCCATGCAGGTGGAAAGGAATTCTCTGGCCAGCTCCAGTTTGGAATGAGCATAGATGTCCCCGATGCCATAGAGGGCATCAATGCGCTTTTCCAGTGGAAAGCTGGCCACCTGCTCTTTCAGATAGTCCAGTCTGGAAGCGGACAGGATGATATTGTCCCCTCCTCTGGATTTAACCTCATCCAGTGCCTGGAGCACATCGGGATACAGGGAGCATTCTCTCCAGCGGTTCATGTAGTCATCCATATAAGTTCTGGCCAGAACAGGCCAGGGGATTTTGGAAAAGTCGAATCCGGCCCGGACATAGTAGTCCTGAATGGGAAAGCCGAAAATTTCCCGGTACCGGTCCAGTCCGGAAAGCGGGGGCAGATCAGCAAAAGCCAGAGTGTTGTTGATGCAGGACAGGCACAGCTGCACATCATCCAGAAGTGTGCCGTTCCAGTCCCAAACGATTTTGAGCACGTTCATCTCTCCTTTGAAAACAATCCGTTCATCTCTCCTTTGAAAACAATCCGTTCATCAGGAGCCAAAAGCCCTGACAGGAACGGAGAACATTCGAAAAGCTTGTGAAATTGTTAACAGGCGGGTGCCTTTTATGAGTTGAATCCTGTATACTATTACAGATAGAAGCATTTAAGGAAGGAATAAATATAGATATGAGAGGAATCTACAACTCAGTAACAGATATCAGGCGGAAAGTCTTTACCGCCATTGCAGACATGGCCTACGCAGACGATGTTGACTACGCAGAACGTCTCGAGTCCATCCCTTATGAAATCATACAGGGAAAACAGGCAAAATACCGTGATTCTGTTTTCCTGGAAAGAGCCATTGTCGGCGAACGCCTCCGCCTCGGCATGGGCCTTCCCGTCAGAGACATCACCACAGCCGGCGCTGTATCCGATGGGGTACAGGAGAGTGTCATTGCAGAGAAATACTATGATCAGCCTCTGGTCAACATCATCGATTTCGCCTGCAATGCCTGCCCTGAAAAGAAGGTTCTGGTGACCAACGCCTGCCAGGGCTGCCTTTCTCATCAGTGTGTGGAAGTCTGCCCCAAGAAAGCGACATCCATCGTCAACGGCCGTTCTGAAATCGATCAGGACCTGTGCATCAAATGCGGCCGCTGCATCGACGCCTGCCCTTACCATGCCATTATCAAGATTGAACGTCCCTGTGCTGCCAGCTGCGGCATGAATGCCATCTCCAGCGATGAACAGGGCAAAGCAGTCATCAACTACGACAAGTGCGTATCCTGCGGCCAGTGTCTGGTCAACTGCCCCTTCGGTGCCATTGTAGACAAGGGCCAGATTTTCCAGACCATCTACGCCATGAAGACCGGCCACAATGTAGTAGCGGCTATCGCGCCTGCCTTCGTTGGTCAGTTTGGACCCAACGTGACTCCTGAAATGGTGAAATCCGCTCTGCTGGAACTCGGATTCTCCGATGTCGTCGAAGTGGCCATCGGTGCTGACCTGTGCACCATTGAGGAAGCCGAAGACTTCCTGGACAAGGTGCCTGAAAAGCAGCCGTTCATGGCTACATCCTGCTGTCCTGCCTGGTCCGTTATGGCCAAGAAGGAGTTCCCGCAGTTTGCCAGCTACATTTCCATGGCTCTGACTCCCATGGTTCTGACCGGACGTCTGATCAAGAAAGACAACCCGGATGCCAAAGTAGCCTTCATCGGCCCCTGCGCTGCCAAGAAACTGGAAGCCAGCCGCCGCTCCATCCGTTCTGACATCGACTTCGTTCTGACTTTCGAAGAAGTCATGGGTATGTTCCAGGCCAAGGGAATCGATCTGGGTTCCATTGCTCCTGCAGAAGAAAAAATGGATCTGGGCACCGGTGCCGGACGTGAATTTGCCGTTTCCGGCGGTGTTGCCAAGGCCGTTAAGAATCTGATCAACAAGAACCACCCCGAAGTGGAAGTAAAGGTTCAGGCTGCCGAAGGTCTGAAGAACTGCCGCACCATGCTGATGATGGCCAAAGCCGGCCGTCTCAACGGTTATCTGCTGGAAGGCATGGCCTGCCCCGGTGGATGCGTAGCCGGTGCCGGCACCCTGCAGCCCATCGCCAAGTCCACTGCCAGCGTTAAGAAATACGCTGCAGCTGACCCCATGAAGAATGCAGACGAATCTGTCTTCGGTGATCAGGTTCATCCCATTTCTCATATGTACGATGCACCCGCAGAAGACTAGTTATCATTTCATTTGAACATACAGCAGGAATCCGCCCGGATTTCTGCTTTTTCTTTTCCCCGCTGCTTTCTTTCTCCTGCAGTGCAATCAGGTATACTGGAACTGTTTAATGCAAACCGTCTGCTGCAGGCAGATGGATAACAGATAAAGGAAATCCAGATGAAACGATATTCTTACTATAAAACCGCTGCACTGACTCCCAGTGTGGCCATTGGCAATCCCATGCAGAATGCTCAGAACATTCTGGGTCTGCTGGAACAGCTGGATGAAGATGTCCAGCTTGCGGTTGCTCCGGAGCTTTCTCTTTCCGGCTACACCTGCCAGGACCTGTTCTATGAATCCCTGCTGCAAAAGCAGTGCCTCCAGGCCCTGGAACTGCTTTGTAAAGAGATGCCTGATGAGCTGGCTCTGGTGGTCGGCCTGCCTCTGCAGGTAGAAAACAACCTGTACAACACCGCTGCGTTCCTGTTTAACCACAAAGTGCTGGGCTTTTATGTCAAATCCTGGCTGCCCGGTTACAACGAGTATTACGAACCCCGCTGGTTCTCTCCGGCAGAACATCTGCCTGAAGGAGCCACCGTTCCCTTTATGGGAGAAAACATCCCTGTATCCGACAGGATTCTCTTTGAAGATGACACCACAGGTGCTGTCATCGGCATCGAAATCTGTGAAGACCTCTGGGTGACCATTCCCGTCTCCAGCGAACATGCCATGGCAGGAGCCAATATTCTGTGCAACTGCTCCGCTTCCAATGAAGTCATCGCCAAGGATGAATACCGCAAGAAGCTGGTGACCGGCCAGTCAGCAAGATGCTATGCCGGTTATGTGTATGCCTCTGCCGGACCGGATGAAAGCAGCAGCGATCTGGTTTTTGGAGGCCAGGACATCATTGCCGAAAACGGCACCATTCTCGCTCTCTCTTCCCTGCAGGATCCTAAACCCTTCATTCAGGCGGAAATCGACCTGCAGCATCTCAACAGCGACAGACTGAAATACAAAACCTCCTTTGCCAGAGGCAAGAAGGCGGGTTATCAGAGAATTCACTATGCCTCAAAACCCATTGAGGATATTGAGCTGCTGCGCACCATCGATGCCTATCCCTTTGTTCCTTCGGATGAAGCCAGAAGAATCGAACGCTGCCAGAACATTCTCCAGATCCAGGCCAGAGGCCTGGCAACCAGACTGAGCAAGATTCACTGCTCCAGCGTGGTCATCGGCATTTCCGGAGGTCTGGATTCCACCCTGGCCCTGCTGGTCTGCTCCAGAGCCTTCAAAATGCTGGGGCTGGATACCCATGGCATTCATGCGGTAACCATGCCAGGCTTTGGCACCACCAACAGAACCCGGGACAATTCCCATGCGCTAATGGATCTGCTTCACGTGTCCAGTGATGAAATCAGCATTGCCGAGGCCGTCCGCCAGCACTTCCGGGATATTCATCATGACGAAAATGTTCATGACATCACCTACGAAAACGCCCAGGCCAGAGAAAGAACCCAGATTCTCATGGATCTGGCCAACAAGTACAACGGTCTGGTCATCGGTACCGGAGACCTGTCCGAACTGGCTCTTGGCTGGTGTACCTACAACGGTGACCACATGAGCATGTATGCGGTCAATGTCTCCGTTCCCAAAACTCTTGTACGCTACATCGTTGCCAGTGAAGCTATCCTGATGAAGGAAGAAGGCAATATGGATCTCTACCATGTGCTCATGGATATCTGTGATACCCCTGTTTCTCCTGAACTGCTGCCCCCTGATGCCTCCGGCAACATCCAGCAGAAAACCGAAGAAGTACTGGGCAGCTATGATCTCCATGACTTCTTCCTGTATCACATGCTGCGCTATCATGAATCTCCCAGAAAAATTTTCGATCTGTGTCTCAAAGCCTTCCCCGCTGTGGACAGAGAAACCATCCTGTCCAGCCTGAGACGGTTCTACCAGAGATTCTTCGCTCAGCAGTTCAAGCGCAACTGCATGCCCGATGGCGTCAAAGTCGGCACCATCTCCTTCTCTCCCAGAGGAGACTGGAGAATGCCCAGCGATGCCGACCGGACCATGTGGCTGAAAGAACTCGATGATCTGAAGTAGCGAGATCAAGTCTATAGACTGATCTCTTCTCCTGGTCAAACCAGACTGACCCATTTCTCAAAAAAGCCCTGCCAGACAGGATGCATGTTCTGCATCGTGCCTGACAGGGCTTGTGTGTTTTCAGGTTATTCGGACTCCATGTTCAAAGAGGAATCCACAGGAGCAGACTCCTGTTCCGGAAAGAAGGAGCACCGGGATTTTGGAAAACTGAACTTGAGAGAGAAAACCTCATTCTGTTCGATCAGCAGCTTTCCATCCAGACTGTCCGCCAGTTTATGCATGCGCCGCAGACCAATGCCATGATCCTCTCCCCTTTTCTCACTCTGCAGGGTCTTATGGAAAAATAACGGATTTTTAACAACGCAGACCAGCTGTAAGCCGACAGGCTGGATTCTCACTTCAATCAGTCTTGTCAGAGATGGATTTCTGTCCAGTTCCTCGCAGGCATTGTTGATGGCAAGAAACAGAATCTCATCGGCTTCAAAAGGGAGCTTCTGCAGGGAGGGATCCACCATCAGATCAAAGTGGATATCCTTTCTCTGCTCCTGAACCTGATTGAGAAGGGCATTGACTACCGGATCCTGGCAGAAAGCAGAAAAAGATTTTGCGCTAACCTGTCCTGTCAGTTCGGACAGATACCGGTCTATTTCTTCTGTCTGACCGCTCTGGTTCAGACTCTGCAGAATCAGAAGATGATCCTTGAGGGCATGTCTGACTTCCCGAAGGGACTGGCTGTTCTCTTCGACCTTCTGCTGCTGAACAACCAGGGATTCTGCCGCTTTTTCCAGCGATCTCTGTTCCCTCTCCAGATCCTGTTTCTGGAAGGTTTTCTGCAGAAGAGATCCGCAGATTCCTGTACTGATTCCAATGAGAAGACAGAGAACCCAGTTTTCCAGCGTTGGATTTCTGGAATAAAGCCCGGCAGCATAGACGTTCAGCAGAGACGCGAAAATCAGGATACAGGAGGACTGTATTGAAAGAACCGGCATTTTAACCAGTGATACCAGTCTGAACAGACCGGTCCCCGCTGCCATGGACAATAGCATCCCCAGAACAGCAGACAGAACACTGCCTTCCAGCATGGAAAACTGCTCTGTCAGAGGAGAGAACAGAACCCATCCCACCAGCCAGCAGCTTTCCAGCACAATGGTCCAGATCAGATGCCTTCCAGCATTCAGTTTCAGATTTCTGGCCGGTCGGGCATCGGGAATTAAAAGCACATCCACCAGAATCTGGGTGATCCATGCGATCCACAGAGGAACATGATGGATGGTCCAGATGTTCAGTGAAAAACATCCATTGAGAAGCAGGAAGAAGGCGGACTTCCAGCCGGAAAGCTGAAAATGACAGTACTGATCCAGCATTCTGTACAGCCACCACGTTCGAACAATCCACATTCCAAACTGCACGATTCTGAAAATCATCCCTTGAGCCTCCGCAGCGCGTCTTTCTTCATTCGACGGCTCATGTAACAGATCTGCCCTCCTGGCAGAACAATTCTGTCCTGTTCAATGCAGAGAACCTGCTCCCGGTTCACCAGTTCACTCTGGCTGATCCGCACAAAGCGTTCATCCAGCCACTCGGAGCACTGATCCAGTTTTCCGCTGGAAGTTCTGTATCTTTTTCCTGTGCAGTCCACAATCCAGTACACATGATCTTCCCTGGTGATGCGGGTGATGGTTTCCCGGCGCAGACTGACGTTTCTTTTGTTTTCATCCAGAAGCCAGATCCGGGGCCTGTTCTGAATCAGCGATTTGGCCTGCTGCAGCTTTGCCAGCAGCAGATCTTCATCCTCATTCTTTTCCAGAAAGCCAAGAACGTTAGGACCAAAGGTCTCCTTCATCCGGCTCTGGCAGATGGAATAAAACAGAATGGCCGGAATCTGCTGGCCGTACTGCCTCATGAAGGAAACGCCATCCACCTCTCCATCCAGACCGATATCGATAATCGCCAGATCAGGCAGAACATCCAGGCAGAGATCCGCCCGGCTGCTGATCCGGATTGCGGCATCAGGCATCACTTTCTGCACCGCTCTGGTCAGCTGGACCGCATATATTGTTTCATCTTCAAGAATGAGCACCCGGATAGTCTGATCTGCATTTTTCATATTCTTCATTATCTCCAGCCTGCAGAATCCGGTCAATTGTCTGTTTGAACCGGTCAGGATCATCCCGTTCGATTCTTTTTGCTCGAAAAACATCGTTTTTTAAAATCTTTTTGTGTGCTTCTTCCCTTCCCGCCCATCAGCCTGCCCGGATACCGTTTGGCACGCGCAGACGACCGAATCCGGATTTTCTCTTCTGGAGGTTTGTCTTTAATGGTTCACTTGAATCAGAAAACCAGGGAGGATGATTCACCATGATTCAAATCAGACGATCAAAACTGCGCCTGCTGCTGGCAGCCAGCTGGGTATGGCCCCTCATTCTTCTGAGCGCTCACTATCTGAATGTTCACTGGCACAGACCTGTTCCAGGACTTGTTCTTGGTTTTGGCTATGGCCTGTTCTATGCCATTCTTACCTTCCGTATCGACAGGGAGATCAAAGGGAATGGGAAGGAACAGTCTGATGAACACCCAGAGAAATAACCTTGCGGAGAGTCTGTTTTTCCGGAACAGACTCTTTTCTGCTTATTGCTCCATCAGAAAAGCCGGGTCAGAGCGCAAATAACTAGAATTGCTTCGTGTAACTGACGAGAAAAAAGGCCAGATATCAAAACTGAGTTTCGCTCAGCTGAGATATCT
>Belle_p2__coassemble_2220_pt1 | contig 14793 bp, 11 predicted proteins | sample Belle_p2__metabat2_low_PE_004 | metagenome-assembled genome bin Belle_p2 | reverse complement strand
TCAGTTCAAACTGCCTTATCTACGGCATTTCCAAGTTCTGTTTTGCGCTGTTCTCGAACAGCTTGTTAAAGATACTTCATTAAACCGGGTTAAGTCAACCTGTTTACCGGACTTTTTGATTTTTCTTCTGATTTGATACGTTTCGTCCGGCTTGTCCCCCGCCTTTTCTCTTTTTTTCCGTCATCTGGCCTGCTGCAGCTTTCCATCCTGCATTAAAAAGTGGTCCATGCCCCTGCTCTTTCCATCAGAAAGGAACAGCAGACATGGACCGCCTGGTATTCAGATTCAGTGATTTTCTTTTTCCAGCAGATTGCGGATTTCCGTAAGCAGAACGATTTCGGGATCCGGCTTGGGTTCTTCGACCTTCTCCTCTTTTTTCTTGAGGCGGAAAGCATTCATGGCCTTAACCATGCAGAAGACAGCAAATGCAGTAATCAGGAAGGTGATAACGGACTGCAGGAAGTTTCCATAAGTCAGCTTGGTATCTCCCACTGTCAGCACCAGCTTGGTGAGATCAATCCGGCCGCAGAGCATCAGGATCAGCGGCATGAGAATGTCGTTGGTCAGAGAGGTCACGATATTCGTGAATGCTCCGCCGACGATGACACCTACAGCCATGTCCATGACATTGCCCCGGCTGATAAATGTCTTGAACTCGTTAAAAAAGTTTTTCATAGATCTTCTCCTTTGTTATACAAAGTTTACTGATTACCATGAAAATTTTCATTCGGGAAGCCTGACTAGTACCTCTTTATTTTCAGACTGAAAAACAGCAACCCCGGCTGCAGGATCGATATCCTTCAGCTTCATTTCCTGCCGCTCTTTTTCGCTGATCGATTTCTGAAGTCTCAGAATCCGGCCAACATCCTGACCGGCATCCAGGCAGTGGAAAGCGAACAGAAACTCTTCCGAATTGCGGCAGAGGATGGATCGTCCTTCGGGAAGCATGTCCACTTTCTTCTGTTCCGTCAGCAGAATGGAAAACTTCTGCTCCACGTCCCGGTAAATCAGAGGGTACTGCAGCGGGAAAACCTGATGACAGTTCTGGCACTGGTGCAGAAAGAAGCCGTTGGTCTTCAGACGCTCGTATTCCGGTCCAATGCTTCCTCTAAGAAGCAAAGTGTCCCTGACCATGGAAAAGGTCTTTCCACAGCGGGGACACTGGAACTCAAAAGTTCTTTTGCGCATGAATCAGACAGTCAGTTTGCGGGTAGCGTGCTTGAGCCATTCCTTCTCATCCTGTTTCAGGCAGGGAGAAAGAACGTCATAGACTCTCTGATGGTAGTTGTTGAGCCATTCGATTTCTTCAGGCTGCATGATGGAAGCATCGATGCCGTCCAGATCAAAGGGAACCAGAGTCAGGGTTTCGTGTTCCATGAAATCACCGTATTCCGTGCTGAAGGCCTTTCTGCACAGCATCAGGTTTTCATGACGGATACCGAACTTGTCCTGCAGATAAATACCGGGTTCATTGGAGGTGATCATGCCTTCTTCGAGAATGGCAGAATCATTTCTTTCGGGAACCACTTTCCAGCGGAATCCATTGGGGGCTTCATGAACATTGGTAACGGCGCCAACACCATGACCTGTTCCGTGGTTGTAGTCGAGACCTTCCAGCCACAGAGGTCCTCTGGCCAGGATATCCAGGTTCATGCCTCTTGCACCATAGGGGAATCTGGCCATAGCCAGACGGATGTGACCTAGCAGCACACGGGTGAAGAGTCTTCTTTCTTCTTCGGTGAGGTCACCCAGAACAAAGGTTCTGGTGATATCGGTAGTGCCATCCAGGTAGTGTCCACCGGAGTCTACCAGGAACAGTCCTTCCGGTTTCAGAACAACGGGATGTTCACGATCCGGATGATAATGGGGCATGGCTGCATTGGGGCCGTAGGCTGCAATGGTTGTGAAGGAATCTTCCAGATAATCCGGCTGTTCCTTGCGCAGGCTCTGCAGAACATCTGCAGCGGAAGTCTCGGTAATGGTTTCCTTGCCAATATTGTTTTTCAGCCAGTACATGAATTCAGTAACCGCAATGCCATCCTTGATATGAGCTCTGCGGAAGCCTTCCATTTCAACGGGGTTCTTTACAGCCTTCATCAGAGTGATGGGGTCTGTTCCCAGAACGGGGTTCTTCAGGGATTCCACAATCAGCGCATTGGTCAGAGAGGGATCGACAAGAGTCTTGCCTTCCAGAGCAGCGGCATCGGCATACACGCTGTTATAGGGAGCAACCGTAATATGGTTGTCTTCCAGAGTCCAGCGGGTTACGTCATCCAGACGGGTGTCATCAATATAGAGAGTGCCGCCGTCTTTGGTCAGAATGAAGTAAGACAGAGCACAGGGGAAACTGGGGATATCTCCGGCACGGAAGTTCAGCAGCCAGCCAATATCGTCGATTTTGGTAGTGATGAAGTTGTCAGCTCCGGCTTCTTCCATCTTCTCGCGAACGCGGTTCAGCTTGGAAGTGGTGCTTTCTCCGCTGAATTCTTCGGGATAGGGGAAAGTCGTAGCGTGGGGCATCGCCGGCCTGTCGGTCCAGACCAGATCCGGGAAATCGGTATCCGTTCTGAAGTGAATGCCGAATCTGCCAAGGTATTCCTTGTATTTGCGGCATTCGTTTTCACTGATGCATCTGCCATCAACAGCAGCTGTCTGATCGGGTTTCAGATTATCGGCAATCCATTCTTCAATGGAAGGTACGCCAGGCTGGCCAGTCCGCATCAGCTCGATGCCGCTGCCTTCCAGTTCCCTGGCTGCCTGGATAAAGTATCTGCCGTCTGTCCAGAGGGCAGCTTTATCTGTCAGAACGACAAGGGTTCCTGCACTGCCGGTAAATCCGGAGAACTCAACTCTTGCCTGATAATATTCGCAGACGTATTCCGTATCGTGAAAATCAGAAGTCGGAATGATGACTGCGCTGACGTTCTGCTCTGCCATGGCCTGACGCAGAGCTTTTAATCGGTCAATTACCATCTTTAATCACCTTATTTGCCTTTCCATGTAACAATCCAGTCCTCTCTGAAAAAGTTCCAGAACAGGAATCATTCCGCTCCGGATTCAGGAGGGACTGTCTCTTTCATTGTATCAGCAATTCTAAAACATACTTAAAGTCCGAATGTGTTCCGGAAAGTCTGTCTGAAATTTCTTTTGGAGTTCCGGAAACTGACAGAAATTTCCATAAAAAATGAACAGAGTTCAGATACCCTGTTCATAGCTGGTTATTCGTGATCGGAATCGGATTCCTTTTCCGGTTTTGTGGTTTCTGTTCCGGTTGTGGAAGCCGGATCTGTCTGATCCTCTTTAGAATCTGTGTCCTCTTTTCCGGTTTCCTGTTCATTCTGAACGGGACGGCCGCCTTCAGAGAATCGCTGTTCCATGGGGACGTTGTACATGTTTTCCACCAGACCAAGAGATACAGTGCCTAGCAGGAAGACCACTGCAATCACAATGAGTTCCTTGATGATATAGAAGCCCATGAATCTGGCCTTGTAGGTATTTTCCAGACGCATGTACTTGAACTGGCTCCAGAAGGAGTACAGAGGAATCAGCATGAGAACAAACTGGATCAGGCAGCAGACGAAGATGGGACTGGTCATGTAATACATGGGATGCAGAGCCTGTCCGTTCTGAATGTCTGCCCAGAACTGATGAGTGTAGTAGATCAGGCCGCCGTGATTCATCAGACCAAGAGCCGTTACCAGGCTGAAGCCGTAGAGAAGATTCAGCAGAAACAGAACAGTGGATTTTTTCCATTTCTCAGAAACATCCTTGAGACGAACAGCTCTGGAAATGGCACACAGCCAGGAAAAAGTGAGCCAGACCAGATAGAAATACTGGAAATATGGAATGGCCGGAGCAGCAATACAGAACAGAAGAGAGACCCAGAGAAAGAAGTTGCCCAGGGTATCTGTATGGTTGTTCCATCTTTTGATTTTTCGAATTCCAAAGGTTCTGAAGCTGAAGGGCGAAGTGATCGTGCCCAGGACAGGAAATGGAATCAGAAGAATCAGAAGGCTGACCAGGATAACAATTGCCGAAAACAAAAGGATTCCCAAAAGATTAGAATTCATAAAACACCTCGTGAATGATTAAGGATTGTCTCTTTTCGTATTGTACCGGATTTCCGTGTTACTTTTCAGTCTTTTTCCGGAGGCTGACAGGTCTGGCAAAATCACAGTTTTGAGATCCATCAGGTTCTGGAAGAAGAAATGTATCCATTCTTTTTCAGCCACTGCCAGGAAGCCCAGGCAGGAATGGCCAGAATGACAATCCAGAGCAGAGGATTGATGGAGATGGCTCCCGGAACAAATCTTGTGACGTAGATGCCGCCCAGATAAGCCGCAAAAAGAACCCCAATGCCCAGCCATCTCTGCCACTTTTTCAGAGAACTGTCCATGATGAAGAACACAGCCTTGAAAATCAGATACACCCAGACCGCCTGCAGAACGCTGCTCCATCCCAGTTCGAAGGGCAGCATTCCTTTTCCATCAATCATGGGACCGATGATGCAGTCAAAACCCGCTTCATAAAGTCCTGAATACAGAAAGAAGAACGGAAAGAAATCCATCCATTCGGCTGCTGCCGGGACTTTCTGTTCACCGGTTTTCTGCCGGAATTCTTTCCAGGCTGTTTCATAATCCAGCTCCGGATCCTTCATCTGCTTCAGAAAGGGATCCAGCAGACTTCTCTGCTGAGCCGGGGTGAGATTTCTGGAGCGCATGTGCTGCAGGGCCTGATGCTGGAGAGTCTGGTGTTCGGGCAGGACTTTCACTTCGTCCAGCCGTTCAAAATAGACGATAAAGTTCATTTGTTTTCCACCTCAATGAGATCTGCCGGCTGCCTCAGATTAGCTGCCTGTCTTTGCTGCTGAATGGCATCATTCAGGTCAAACAGAACATCCCAGTACGCTTCCTGGGGAACGTAGCAGACACAGTTGATGTTGACTCCGCTGCCATCAGATGTGAATCCGGCAATCACCGTTGTCGGAGCCGGATCCTTCAGGACCTTTGCATGAGCCTTCATGGCTGCAACAGCCTTTTCTCTGAAGGATGCATAGTCCGATTTCAGGTTTGCACTGACGGTGATGACAATTCTTCGGGTTGGATAGTTCGAGTAATTAATAATTGTATTGGAAACAATATAGGAGTTGGGAATGATCACCTGCTGCATGTTGGCCGTCTGCAGGGTGGTAAACATGATTTCGATTTCCTTTACCGTTCCTTCGCTGCTTCCCGTGACGGAAATATAGTCTCCAATGGTAAAAGGCTTGGTAATCAGAATCTGAAGACCGCCTGCCACATTGGCCATGCTTTCCTTCAGGGCAAGAGTGACACCAAGACCAACAGCAGAAACAGCACCTACCATGGTGGCTACCGGCACACCGATCTGAGCCAGAGCGATCACGATGGTCAGAAACCGAATGGCAATGTTGGTGAAGCTGGCCAGAAAGGTCAGAACCCCCTTGTCCACTCCCTTTCCCTGGATCCGCAGGATAAAACGGCGGACAAAGGGCCCGAGCATGAAGCCCACCGCAATTTCTCCGGCAGCAGCCAGGAGTTTATAAAAAAATTCATTTTTGATCAGCATGTCCATAAAAGAGTTCCAGTCCAAAACGATACCTCCTTCGATTATCTCAGTTTAACAAGTTCATCCCTCGAATATTCCTTCGGATCAAAAAAGAGCCTGCTTCTTCAGCAGACTCCAGGTTCTGGATCAGTTTATTCAGCAGCTTCCAGACTCTTCTTCAGTCTTTCAATGCCCAGATCAATTCTGCGCAGAGCTTCGTCCTTGCCCAGAATCCAGGCAATTTCAATGGCTCCGCCAGGTGTGAACTGTTTTCCGGTAACTGCAGTACGAACAGGCCAGAGGACCTGACCATTCTTCATGCCCAGTTCCTTGGGGAGGGCCAGAAGAACATCATGGACCTTCTCTTCACTGCTCCAGTCATCCAGAGCAGCCAGAGCATCTCTTGCAGCCTGCAGAGAAGTCAGTGCAATTTCCGGTGTGGTTTTCATCTTCTTGTGACGATACATTTCCAGATCGTAGTCTGGCAGTTCATCAAAGAAATCAACGGACTCTTCAATCTGATTGAGGACATCAATTCTGGGCTGGATAATTCTGGAGATGGCTTTCAGATCATATGGACCCTTCACAGCCTTTTCCAGATAGGGACGAACAGTTTCATAGTAGGTGTCTTCATCCATGTTGCGCAGATAGACGCCGTTCATCCAGGTCAGCTTGTCAATATCGAAGATGGCAGGAGAACGGGAAATGCGGGAAACATCAAATACATCGATGAGTTCCTGCAGGCTGTAGATTTCCTGTTCAGTTTCAGGAGCCCAGCCAAGCAGAGCAATGTAGTTGATGACAGCTTCCGGCAGATATCCTTTAGCCACCAGATCCTGATAGGAAGCATCGCCGTTTCTCTTGGACAGCTTATGCTTTTCATCCTTCATAACAGGTGGAACATGAACATAAACAGGTCTGTCCCATCCAAAGGCATCATAAAGCAGGTTGTATTTTGGAGTAGAGGACAGATATTCGTTTCCACGAACAACATGCGTTACGTTCATGGTGTGGTCATCAATAATATTGGCAAAGTTATAGGTGGGGAATCCATCGGATTTGATCAGGATCTGCTCATCCAGCAGGTCGCCGTCAAATTCAATATGACCATAGACCATATCATCAAAGGAAGTTTCTCCAACGTGGTCAATGGTCTGACGGATTACATAGGGTTCGCCAGCATCCAGGCGAGCCTGGATTTCTTCCTGAGAAAGATGCTTGCAGGGATCCTTGAACTTGAAGGAAACACCAAGAGACTCCGCAAGCTTTCTCTGCTCTTCGATTTCTTCTTCAGAGCAGAAGCAGTAGTGGGCATGACCTTCCTTGATCAGCTGTTCGGCATAACCTTTATACATGCCCAGACGTTCAGACTGAACGTAGGGACCGTAGTCGCCTCCGATATCAGGGCCTTCATCCCAGTTCAGGCCAACGTTTTTCAAAGTGTCATAGATAATATCGACTGCACCATCAACTTTTCTTCCCTGGTCAGTGTCTTCGATACGAAGAAGGAAATCGCCGCCGTCATGTTTTGCGATGAGATACTCAAACAGAGCGGTACGCAGGTTTCCGATATGCATGTAACCAGTGGGGCTGGGTGCAAATCTTGTTCTGGTTTTATTAGTCATCATCAAGCTCCTATCAAAAATGAGAATAGATCAAATAGAAGCTAATTGCAAAAACTGAGAAATGTTCCTTTGAAAATCGCTTCTGAACTCCGGACGCTGCCGGCTTTTCCACTCCTGTGCTGCCTTCTGGAGTCCAGTGCCTGAACAGCCGAAAATTTCATTTCATTCGGGGGTTGCTTTTCTCTTCGAATGAGGTGTATTATTTCAAAGCGCATTGGGGTATAGCCAAGCGGTAAGGCAGCAGACTCTGAATCTGCCATTTCCGTGGTTCGAATCCACGTACCCCAGCCATTGCAAATATCTTCCGAAATGTGAAAGCATTCGGAGTTCAAATATATCGATTGTTCTGACAATCACAAACTCAACCCGGAGAATTCAATTCTCCGGGTTCTTTTTGATTTATCGGATTTCTCCCCTTCTCTTCTGTCCGATCCGGTTCACCAGAAAAAGATTCTTCACAATTCCGTCCATTCTGAAAACCATTTCCGAAGGAATGCTTAAATTTCCCTGCCTCGTTGATTCAGGCCTGTTTTCTCCATTATTGTGAATTCAGCAAAGGAGAAACCAAATGGGATTAATGGATAAACTGGGAGGGAACCTGGCGCAGGGCCTGATGGGCAACCTGACGGAAGTCTCTCCCGAAAAACTGACCGGTGAATACGGCTGCTATCTCATGGATGGTGAAAGCATTCAGTCCGGATACATTCTTGTCCGGGATACTGTTCTGTTTACCAACAAACGGATCATTTATGTGGATAAGCAGGGAGCAACCGGTCAAAAGACCAGAATCAATACGATTTACCTGGATTCCATCATCAATGTTTCCATGGAAACCGCTGGATTTGGAATTGATGACAGTGAAATCAATATCGAGTACATCACCTCTCCGTATTACAGAGTCAGCAGTGGTGCAGCAACAGCCGAACTGAAAATCGAGTTTCCAAAGCGCTATGCCATTCAGCCGCTGTATAAGTGGCTGCAGGAAATGGCCTATGCCAACCATCTTCGAATTAACGCATAACTGAAAAGGCCTGCCAGTTCATCCGGCAGGTCTTTCTCTGTTATGACTGATGAGCGGATCCGACTGGAAGACAGCCTGGTCCTGCCCGTCCACAGAACCTGTCCTTTACAGAGCGAGCCGCATTCTGATTTAAGATGAACAGACTGGAGAAATGCGGAAATAAAATGCTGATCTCTCTGAATCAGGCCTTCTTTGCTGTCTTGGCTGATCATTCTCCTGCAGGATCTCAAATCACTTTGAGAAAGATCAGATGGCAGAGAGGAGGAAATCCCGGCATAACCTGTTTTCCAGATTCTGCATTGCAGGCAAATGACCAGAATACAGAAGAGCGGTTGGCCGGTTTTCCGGTCTGCTGAAAATTTTTCTGCTTTTCCTGTTGCAGAAAAGGAAGAGAGCGATTATTATGATTAAGCGCATTGGGGTATAGCCAAGCGGTAAGGCAGCAGACTCTGAATCTGCCATTTCCGTGGTTCGAATCCACGTACCCCAGCCATTGCCAATCCCCTCCGAAATGCAAAAGCATTCGGAGTTTATATAAATGCTGATTTACTCAGCCACTGCAAATCTTGCCCGGGAATTCAATTCCCGGGCTTTTTTCTTATCCGGCAGTTTTCCTTCCAGCTGGCAGTAAAGTCGAGGATCCACTGCAAGAGCATCGCTTATGACCGCTGTACCTGCAGCATTCGACAAAAAAAGAAAACAAAAATCCCGGCGGCCAAACCGGGATTCCTGTGATAGAGAAAAAAAGAAAGGAAAAATTATTTAAATCTTATTATTAGAAATCGCTGCCTGATTTCTGATTACATAGTATTCGATCTTTCCTGAAATCTCACTTCAAACGCTCATTTTCTTTATTGCTTCTTAATTTCCGATCAATTCAGGGAAATTCATCGAAATCCAGGGAAATCTCTCTCGTCTACAGGATCTCCTTTTAAAACTCCCTGATCTCTGTGGGCAGTATGCTTCAGTCTGACGGCTCATCCTGTCCGGATCCGGGAAAAACAAAAACCCCAGAGGCCAATCTGGAGTTTTTGCTGATAGAGAAAAAAGAAAGGAAAATTATTTAAGTATTATTATAGTAGAAATTGCTGCCTGATTTCTGATTACATAGTATTCCATGCTCTTCAAAATCTCCTTTCAGATGCTCACATTCTTTATCGTTTCTTAATTTATATCTATTTACTAAGTAATCTATCATTCAGCTGCCATTCCAGAGTCAAAAAAGGACAGCCCGTTCCGCTGTCCTTTAGTGCTATTCAGTGACTTCTTCCAGGAAGGTCATCTTCTCTTCCCATTCTTTCATGTAACGTTCGATCTCGTTGTGCTTCTCGTCGATCTGTTCGTCCAGTTCTTCCATTTTCCGATAATCCTGGTAATACTCCGGTTCAAAACGCAGTTCACGCAGAGCTTCCAGTTCTTCTTCAGCCTTGGTCATCATGGCTTCCAGTCTTGTTGCTCTGTTCTGAGCAGCATTTCTTTCCGAACGGATCTGCGCGCTCGTCTTTGTGGGAGGCTGATTTTTGGATTTTCCTTTGGACTCTGCTTCTACATGAAGCTGACCGTTCTTTTTCTTTTCGGCATATTCCGGCCATGTCTCCTGCCAGACATGAGACGTTTCTCCTATTTCCAGGACCTTGTTGGCCATTTTGGACAGGAACATACGGTCATGGCTGACAAAGAGCAGTGTTCCATCATAATCCTTCAGAGCTTTCTCCAGCGCTTCCTTGGCGGGGATATCCAGATGGTTGGTCGGTTCGTCCAGAATCAGCAGGTTGTCATGATCCATCATGAGTTTGGCCAGTGCCAGGCGGACCTTTTCCCCTCCGGAGAGGTCATTGACTGATTTGAATACATCATCCTGTGTGAACAGGAAACCAGCCAGCGCATTTCTGATTTCGGTCTGATCGGCCATGGGATGTTCATCCCAGAGTTCATCCAGAACGGATTTGGTGGATTTCATCTGCGCAGAATCCTGATCAAAGTAGCCGATGTCGATCTGGTGGCCAAAGTGGAAGCTGCCGCCTTTGGAAGGAATCAGCTCCATGAGTGTTTTAACAAAGGTGGACTTGCCGATGCCGTTGGGTCCAACAATAGCCATGCGGTCATTGCGGAACAGCTCCATGGAGACACTGCTCAGAACGCTGTCATACCCGACTTTCAGGTTTTCCACTTCCAGGACGCGTTCTCCTCCTTTTCGTGCAGAACTGAAAGAGGCTTTGATGATGGAGCAATCGGATTTGACATCTTCAATTCTGTCCATCTTTTCCAGAGACTTGATTCTGGACTGAACCATGGCTGCCTTGGTGGCTTTATACCGGAACCGTTCAATGAGGGCTTCTACTCTCTTGATTTCCTGCTGCTGTCTTTCATAGGCTTCATGGTTCTTTTCCAGCCATTCTTCCTTGGCTTTTACGTAATGGGAATAGTTGCCAGGGTATCTGGTTGTCTTTCCAAATTCGATTTCCACAACCACATCCGCTACGCGGTCCAGGAACATTCGGTCATGGCTGACCAGCACCACTGCACTGGGATATCTGGCGATGTAGCCTTCCAGCCATTCAATGGAATCAATGTCCAGATGGTTGGTCGGTTCGTCCAGCAGCAGAATATCCGGTTTCTGCAGCAGCAGTTTAACCAGCGCAATTCTCGTTCTCTGTCCAGATGAGAATTCACCAATTGAACGGTCCAGTTCTTCTTCCGTAAAACCGAAATGGAAGAAGACGCTTTTCATCTCATATTCATAGTCATAACCGCCCAGCGTATCAAAGCGGGTCTGGAGCCGGTCAAACTTGTCCAGCTGCTGCTGGCTGTGATCTGTCTCCAGAATCCTGGTCTGTTCTTCCAGAGCTTTCTGCACCTGGATCAGCTCGTCAAAAACACTGATCAGTTCTTCTCTGACCGTTCTGGATTCATCGGGAAAGGAAATCTGAGACAGATATCCGGCTTTTACGCCGGACCCAAAGAAGCGGTCTCCCCTGTCTGGATCTTCTTCTCCGGTAATGATTTTCAGAAGAGTCGTCTTGCCGCAGCCATTCCGGCCGACCAGAGCGATCTTCTCGTTGTTCTTGATCAGCAGTGAAGCACTGGTCAGTACTTCCTGCGTACCAAAGGATTTGGCTATATTGCTTAACTGAAGTTTCATCATTTCACTCCATTCAAAAAACTCTGCCCGGATCCGGCAGAGTCTGTTCGTACACAGTTTATTGATTGCCGTTCTGGCTGTTCTGATCCTGATCTGGAAGGGGGATATGGAAGTAGTCCAGTATTCCTTCTGCTGCGGAACGGGCAATGGCTTCCCGGTTCTGGAGAAAATACTCCTGGGAAGCGGAAGAATCCGTACTCGCATAGCATAACAGAACAGCATACATTCCGTTGTCATCCTTGAACATTTCATTGGAAACGGCTGCCGGATAGGTTCCGGCAAAGGTCGCTCTGCCTCCTGTTTCCCGCAGCTGGGGATAGAGAGACCAGGGAGTCTGCTTGTAGTTTTCATCCACCTGCAGCGTGTCATATCCGCTTCCCTGATTGAGTCTTGGCAGAGTAGACACTTCCGCCAGTTCCACTCCATTGGCTTTCATGGCATACACCATGGCATTGCTCAAAGATCCCACAGAAAAGGGAGAAGACAGAATGAACGGCCGGTCTTCTTCACCTTCCACCATGGTAAGGCCCAGGAAGACCTTGGCCTGCGTGTTGTACCCCTGACCAATACGTCCGTTCTCTCCATAATAATTCTCCGGTGTATCCCCATTGCGGGTCAGCTGTACACGAAGACCTGCATTTTCCAGATACATCTGAATCTGCAAAGCCAGATCGTAGCTCGCCTCGGCCTCATCAATGGTGCCGGAAACATAACCATGATCAGAACCATTTCCATATAAATAGGAAACAAGACCAGAGGGATCAATGAGAACATCATTGATTTTGACTCTAGGCAGAGAAGAAGTCACGGTCAGATACAGATAGTTCCGGTCAGCCGGAATACCAAACCGGGATAAAAACTCGGAGTCGGCATCCATCTGCACCACGTTTACCCGTTTATTCCGGCGCATGGTGGTGATCAGAGCCTGGCTGAAAGGTTCATCCATATAGGCTCTCTGAGGTTTGTAGGATTCATCATAGACGTAAACCTCGTAAACGCCCGGATCCAGAAGCCCCAGGTCGATGCCGCTGTCAGCTCCTCCCCCAAAGGTGAAGCTGTATTCCTGTCCTGTTTCCAGGTTGCGGACCATGGCGTTTCGCCCGTAAAGAGCATCTCTCTGCTCAAAGGAATAGGGATTGGCATAAAGATTGAGGGTTTCACCATAGATGGTGTAATCCTTGATATCCAGAACGTTTTCATAGGAGGACTGTGGATCGGCTGCCAGATCCTTTCCTTTCAGGGAATCCAGATAGGTCAGAGACAGTTTATCAATTTCATCAGGCTGGCTGTTCCAGACGTACAGGCCAACGGCAAGAATACCGCAGACCGCGCACAGAAGGATCCAGAACCTGAGGGATATTTTTCTTCGTTTCGTGCTTATCTTTCGCTTTTTTGGCATGCCCTTAGACTACCATTTCCGTCAATCCCTTGTAAATTGTCCCTGCTGTTTCACCAGATCTCAGACATTTGCCCACAGGATTCCCATGGCCAGTAACTCTCTGAAGCCTCTGTCACCCCAGAACGAACGTCTCTTCTGTTCAGCATGAGAAGTTCAGCAGAGATGCGATTCATCAGAGTGTTAATACTAAATAAAGATTTCAGCGTCTGGAAAACACGTAAAAAGGCAGGTGGTGAGCCTGCCTTTCTACGTTGTGTATTTGAAAGAGGAAAATTATGGAAAAGAAATCTGCCTGTTGCGTGGGTTCTCAATGGCTGCCTATCATCGAAACCCTTGTGGATTTCTTTTCTGATTTGAATATAGCACAGACTGTTCCGATCCCTGTCCGGGAATGCTCACAATCCGAAAAGGACATTTTAGAGCCCATTCCAGCCCTTTTAATTGCTTTTTCGACCATTTTCGTCCTCAGAATCCATTTCGACCCGTATTTCATGCAGAATTGGCTGCAAAAGAAGACAAAATATCCTGAACATTTCCGCCGGATGAGCAGCTTTCCATCAGAAAGACTCCTCTCTCTGTTTCGTTCAGAGATCTGGTTTGTCAGAATACACGCAAATTTCGTACTTTTCCGGTTTTCGAAACTATTCCTAATTCATTCTTAATGGATTTGCGACGATTCATCATGATTTCTTCATGTATGAAATCTGTATTTCATCCACCATGTCAGCAGTTGATGTCTGTGCATTGCAGGACGTTTAACCGGATGATGCTGCCGCTCCCGGATCAGTCCAGATTCGACGTTCAGGAACCCGATCATGCTCCATGGGGTCTCATACAGCTTCCATCTCATTGGTCTTCGTGATGCTGATTACCGGCTTGTTATTATTTTGCTTCGTGACAATGCAGCTTCGAGCTCCCAGACGGCGGAAGCATTGTTTCTGGTTTTCTCAATCGCTTCTTCAGGAGCATCTTAACGAAGATCATAACGTCTATTTAAATACAGCTTATACACTTCACTTAGCTTTTGCATTTCTTCAGTTGGTACTATTTTCATAACTTCTCCTAAAGTTTCTTGTATATCTAATTCTAACAATATCAAGTAATAGGTCACTAGATTAAATATCGAAGAAGGAGCCTAATTTGAATTGATCAATATGAAAGGATCGTCTACGAGGCCAAAAGCAGAAGGATCATATCCGAGGATCTCTAGTCTGTTGTTAATCATATCTAACACCTCGTAATAGGCTAACCTTTTTCCTTTTGCAAAATCACTAGGTAATGACTCCAAATCGCTGTTTTCTTCTAATATTCTTTCCACAATATCTTTAATCAAATCGTACATCAAAATACCTTCTTTTTATTTCTTTTATCTTCTATCTTCAATAATAGACAATTATTTTATTTAGAAAATATTAATGTTTTTATAATAATACATCCTAAACATAAGCTTGCTAAGACTCAATAATATGAACTGTCTCGATTTCATCAGAGGAATAGATTGCTACCTGGTTGTTTGTAATTGAAGCTGGATGAATCATATTCCGCACCATTTGAATCAACTTTGGCGTTCAAACTCAGCATCTCCCATCCATATCTTACTTTTCCGTTTTTGAGAGTTACCCTGACGTTGTGGCTTTGATATTCCTCGTTAATTCCACTCATTATATGATATGGACGTTTTCGGTTTTGCTATTTCATCTATATCATCTATACGTACTGTACCTTACATCAAGTCCACTGGCCATACTCGTTTTGCCAAGCTCAAAATAGTGTCAGGAAGCGTCTGCCTTTGGTAGCAACCAGAATTTCCACATTTGTTTACGCAGTGCTTCCTACTATAGCCCTGTCTCCGTTCATTACTCCATAAGAAAAGACCCGGTTAGGGGTCTATGATTTCTATTGATTCGATTTCATCAGAGCCATAAATATTATGCTTACCATCAGCTTCCGTAACGGTTATTGTATCTTCGTTTTCGTCCGGATAATAACCAGCTTTTGTCACATTTCCGATCCATACCCGCCGAACATCGCCGTTGGTAAA
>Belle_p2__coassemble_2063_pt1 | contig 16340 bp, 12 predicted proteins | sample Belle_p2__metabat2_low_PE_004 | metagenome-assembled genome bin Belle_p2 | reverse complement strand
AAAGGTGCAGTCATTCGAAGTGGAATGGTGCAGTCAGACATGTGGAATAAACATCACCGTTGAATCAAGATGATTTCCATCTGTCCTGGTCTGTGCATTTTCAGGCAGGAGGCGGCAGAAAGAATGGGAAACTGGTTCGTTCCAAAAGCTGCAGCAGCCGGGCATGAAAAAAGCACTCTGGCAGAGCCAGAGTGCAAGCGTCCTTGAACAATATCGCGGAGTCCAGACCAGCAGCGATTAACGCTTGCTGAACTGTGGTGCACGACGTGCTTTTTTCAGACCGTATTTCTTACGTTCTTTAGCACGGGGATCACGGGTAACAAAACCGGCTGCTTTCAGAGCAGGACGGTAATCTGCATTGGCTTCCATCAGAGCACGAGTGATGCCATGACGGATAGCACCAGCCTGACCGGTGTTTCCACCGCCGTCTACGTTAACGAGAACGTCGAACTGATCCAGAGTGTTGGTCAGTTCCAGAGGGGCTTTTACAACCATCTGAAGCAGTTCAGAAGGCATGTATTCAGCCAGAGGCTTGTTGTTAACTACAATATTTCCTGTGCCAGGACGTAAGAAGACACGAGCTACAGCTTCTTTACGACGGCCAGTACCGAGGTACTGTACAAAGTTTTCGTTTTTAGCCATGAATCAGTCTCCTCCTTATCCCTGTACCTTCAGCTCAACGGGTTTCTGAGCTGCATGAGGATGTTCATTGCCAGCATATACGAATACGTGCTTGCGCTGTACATCACCCAGACGTGTATGAGGAATCATGCCCCATACGGCTCTCTGTACCCATTCAACGGGGTATTTGTTTTTCATTTCTTTGGCGGAACGCACACGCATGCCTCCAAAGTAACCGGAGTGATTGTAGTATTTTTCAGTATCCAGTTTCTTGCCAGTCATCTCTACCTTGTCGGCATTGATGATGATCACATAGTCACCGCAGTCTACGTTGGGTGTGTAAGTGGGTTTGTTCTTTCCGCGAAGCACATGGGCAGCAGTGGTAGCCAGACGTCCGAGAGTCTGTCCTTCACCGTCGATAATGTACCATGTGCGTTCTACTTCGGCAGGTTTTGCCATTGTTGTCTGACGCATAGTATGTCCTCCTGTTCGATGAGCATTTCCGGGGCTCACGGGCTGGAGTTCAGCCGCACTAAATCATATAAAAACAGTCTTCGGATGTCAACCGAAGACCGGATGGTTCGTGGAAAACTGATTCAGGCGGATCATTTTCGAAAAAGAGCGGCTCCTTCAGGCGGCCAGCAGGTGCCGCAGCGCTCCTCGATCTCCTTTGGATAAAGGGCATGAACCAGATACAGCCCCTTGGCCGGGGCGTTGAAGCGGCTGGCTTCCTTGTCTCTGGCTTCCAGCATGGCCTGAATTTCAGCGGGTGTGAGCAGGCCTTCTCCGGCCCGCAGGATCACGGCCATCATCATGCGGATCTGATAGCGCATGAAGCCGTTTCCTTCAAAGGTCACCTTCACATCCCTGCCATCGTCTTCAAAGTCGATGGCATCAATGCGGCGCACCCTGGGCTTGTCGGGATGCAGCTTGCCATGGGCAAAGCTGGTGAAGTCATGACTGCCCAGAAAAACCCGGGAGGCCTCCTTCATTCTGTCCACATCAGAACGGGTGTGCAGAATGGTCTTGTAGCGGTCAATGAAGGGATTGTCCCGCTCTCGGGTGAGCACATAGGAATAGACTTTCTTTTCCACACTGAAGCGGGCATGAAAATCTTCCGGTGCTTCCTGCACGGCCCGGATGCGGATGTCTTTGGGCAGCAGGGTGTTGAGAGCGTTGTAATAGCCTCTGGGCCCGATGGATGAGCTGCCATCAAAATGGAACACCTGGCCCAGCGCATGGACGCCGGCATCGGTGCGGCCTGAGGCGGTGATGGAGACTTTTTCATGGTGAATTTTCTCCAGAGCCTTTTCAATGACATCCTGAATAGCGATGCTGTTGATCTGGGACTGATAACCGGCATAGCCGCTGCCATCATAAGCCAGCAGAACGCGGTATCTCATACAATGAAGCACAGTCCAATCACAATGAGCAGCACCAGAATGGCCAGGGAGAGAGCAGCCAGATCGATGGTCTGGATTTTAAGCACCGCATAGCGGGTGCGTTTCTTGTTGGGATCATAGCCTCTGGCTTCCATGGCATTGGCCAGCTGTTCGGCCCGGTCAAAGGCGGAAACAAACAGCGGAACGATCAGAGACAGAATGGCTCTGACTTTTTCCATGAGGCTGCCGTTTTCCAGATCCACACCGCGGGAAGCCTGGGCATTCATGATGCGCTGGGTTTCCTCAATGAGAGTGGGGATAAAGCGCAGGGCAATGGAAATCATCATGGCGATGATGTGAGCCGGCACCCCGATGACTTCAAAGGGAGAGAGCAGCTTTTCAATGCCCAGAGTCAGATCCAGAGGCTTGGTGGTGGCCGTCAGAATGGTGGTCAGAATGATCATCAGAGTCAGACGGATCACGATGTAGGCTGTCTGGATCAGAGCGTCGCTGCAAATGGAAAACCAGCCCCACTGCACCAGAGGCACACCGGTTTTCATGACAAAGATATTGATGACCAGCAGAAAGCACATCATGAACAACATGGGCTTCACCGAGCGCATGGCAAATTTCAGAGACAGCTTGGAGCAGTACAGAGCCAGGGCAATGAAAGCCACAATGGGAATGTAGCCCCAGAATCCGGCAGGCAGGAAGATGGCGATCATGAGAATGAACAGGATGCCGATCTTGATGCGGGGGTCCATTTTATTGACCATGGAGTTTAAAGGCATGTAGCGCCCAAGAGCAATATTATTCATGAGCAGCCACCTGACCTTTCACTTCTTTCACCAGATGGTCCAGATCGTAGTTGTCCGGATCCAGCCGGAAGCCTTTTTTCTCCAGCATTTCCTTGAGCACCACAATGGAAGGCGGGTTGATGCCGATTTCCCGCATCCAGTCGGGATGGCGGAAGAATTCCTTCACCTTTTCAAAGGTTCTGACTTTTCCGTTGTCCATAACCACCACATTGTCGGCGTACTGCAGAACGTGTTCCATGTCATGGCTGATGAGGATGATGGTCTTTCCTTCCCGGTTGAGGCGGGCAAAGAGCTCCATCATTTCCGTGGCCCCTGCCGGATCCAGGCCGGCGACGGGTTCATCCAGCACCAGAACGGAAGGATCCAGCGCCAGGATGCCGGCAATGGCTACGCGTCTTTTCTGGCCGCCGGACAGTTCGAAGGGAGAGCGTTCCTTATAGGAAGCATCCAGGCCGACCATGGGCAGCACTTTGTCCACCATGGCTTCAGCCTCTTCGTCGGTGGCTCCGAAGTTTTTGGGACCAAAGGCGATGTCCTTGGCCACCGTTTCTTCAAAAAGCTGGTATTCGGGAAACTGGAACACCAGGCCGACTTTCCTGCGCAGATTTTTGACGTCGGCAATTTTCATGCCGGGTTCAATATGGAAGCCTTCCACATCCAGGGTGCCTTTGGTGGGCAGCAGCAGACCGTTGAGGTGCTGGACCAGGGTGGATTTGCCGCTGCCGGTCTGGCCGATAATGGCTGTGACTTCTCCTTCAGGAATGGTCAGATCCACGCCTTTCAGGGCATGGTGGGCAAAGGGGGTTCCCGGAGAATAGGTGTGTTCCAGGCCTTTTATTTCGATGGACATAATGGTTTCACCGCCTCTTCCAGCTCCAGTGTGGTGTTCTGAAGCAGCCCCTGTTTCTTGAGCTTCTGCGAAAATTTCAAAGCAAAGGGAATATCCAGCCGCACGGAATCCATGAGAGGCCGGTTGCTGAAGATCTCCATGGGAGTACCGGAAGCAATGACTTTTCCATCCCTGAGCACGATGGTGTACTCGGACTGGGCCACTTCGTTCATGTCGTGGGTGATGGAAATGATGGTCTTGTCTTCCTCGCTGTTCAGCCGGCGGATCTGCTCGTTGATCTGGGCCTTGCCCTGGGGATCCAGCATGCTGGTGCTTTCGTCAAAAATGATGATATCCGGGCTGGTGGCCAGCAGGCCGGCAATGGCCACCCGCTGTTTCTGGCCTCCGGACAGGTTGGTGGGTTCTGCGCTGAGGTAGTCCAGCATGCCCACTCTGGCAGCACTTTCTTCAATGATGGGCTGCATTTCCTCATGGGGAATACAGCGGTTTTCCAGGCCAAAGGCGATATCATCCGCTACGGTGGAACCGATGAACTGGTTGTCCGGGTTCTGGAACACGATGCCCAGATGTTCCCGCTGTTCGTACAGGTTTTCGTCATTCAGTACGGTTCCCAGGATTCTGATTTCACCGGATCCGGGCTCAAGCAGACCCATCAGCAGTTTGGCAATGGTGCTCTTGCCTGAGCCGTTGTGGCCGATGATGGTGGTGTAGCTTCCTCTGGGGATCCGGAAGGAAACGTCCTGCAGAACGTTCTTTTCCTGATCGTAGCTGAAAGACAGATTCTTTACTTCGATAGCATCCATAAATAGGTATCCTTCTTTCTGTCTCAGGACTGATTTCAGGGCAGTCTGAATCAAATCCTCAACTATTATACAGACCGGAGAACTTCTGCAAAGAGAGAATCCGCTTTCAGTGCAGCAACTTTATTCAGCCGGGTTTTTGCTCCTCTTCCCTTTCTTCCCTTTTTCCCGTTCTGTTCTCTGCTTCCTGTCTGTGTTTCCTGTTCTGCATTCTGTTTCTGGCGCAAAAAAACAGGAAGAAGAAATCATTCCTCTTCCTGTTCAAAGTCCTCATGGTCTGTCAGGTGCCGGTTTGGGCAGCCTGCAGAATTTCGGTTTTTGATGTTCTTATTTTCAGTTGAAGACAAATCCCTGATACAGGGCGCCGGTTTCCTTCATGGCTCTCTGGAGCAGGAAGGTGAATTCCATCACTTCTTCTTCGCTCATGGGGCCGGTCAGAATGACGGTGGCTGCCAGGTTGTCGCTGTCGATGCGGGATGAGTAGCCGCTTCTGGCCAGTTCATCCTGGAACGCCTTCAGGCTGGAAGCATCGGGAAGCAGGAATTCAATATCCACTTCGTCATCTTCTGCCAGGGATTTCCATTCTGCGGCATCGGCGTTGAAGGATTCGTTGGGATCGCTGCGAACGTAGATGACTTCGGGGCCATCCTCTTCTTCTGTCAGTTTCTGGTCTTCATCGGCTTCGTCGGTGTCCATGAGCCAGCTGTCCAGTTCTTCCAGTTCTCTGTCCTTTTCCTTGCGGTAGAGAAACCAGGCGGCTCCGGCAGCCGCAAGCAGAGCACCGGCGGCCAGCAGGCCGAGGGTTTTGCGTTCAGACATGGCTATTCTCCTTCTTTATCGTCTTTTTTATCGTTTTCTTTGTCGTCCACTACTTCAGGATATTCATCAGCGGGCACGGGTTCGGGTGCAGGCAGATCCAGTTCACCGCCTTCAGCCAGAACAGCAGCATCTTCAGCTTCTGTTAAAGCAGCCTTGGCATCTTCGGTGATTTCAGCATCATCCCGGCTCGCGATGGCTTCTTCTTCCTTCACCTGTTCCTGCAGAGCCTGACCGGCTTCCTTTGCGGTTTCTACAGCAGTCTGCACGCTGGCTTCGGTGTCCTTTTTCAGATCATCTGCCAGAGTTTCTGTCTGTTCTTCGGCTTTTTCCAGGGTTTCCTGGGCTTTTTCAGTGCCTTCCTTCACTGCATCCTGGGTGGCTTTGTGCAGTTCAGCCAGGAATTCATCAGTGCTCTGGCGCATCTTTTCAGCGCTGGCGATGGTTTCTTCCTTCACTCTGGACATGGTGTCCGCAAAGACCTGAGAATCGGCCTTCATCTGGGCTGTCTGGGCCTTCAGAGCGGCTTCTGCTGCTTCTCTGGCGGCATCGGCTGCATCTCTGGCTTTTTCCCTGGCGCTGTTCAGGTTGTCCTGAACTTCGGGGTTATTTTTTTCTTCTCTTCTGCGGAGCAGATCCAGGGCAATGCCGACACCTGCGGCGGCAATACCGGCTTTCAGTAAAAATTTCAGCATGTTTTCTTCCTCCTTGTCAGTGCGAGACCGTCCCCGGTTTCCAGGATTTCCGTCTCAAAATCCGGGTGATTCTCCAAGAATGACCGATAGGCTTTCAGTCTGCGGATCAGTCCCTTTGTATGACGGTTGTGTGTGCGTTCGGGATGATCTACCAGACCGTGAAAGTTCATATTGTCGGTCAGGATGATGCCATCTTCTGCAAGCAGAGGACTGTATTTCTCAAAGAAGCGGGTGTACTGGGACTTGGCCGCATCAATAAAGATGCAGTCATAGGGTCCGGGAGGCACTTCAGCCGTCAGGGCATCCTCGGCAATGAGGGTGATGCGGTCCGCCATACCGCTTTCTTCAATATTTTTCCTGGCCTGCACAATCATTTCAGGATCTCTCTCCACCGTCACCACCTGCATGGTGTCGGACAGGGACGCAGCCAGAATGGCGCTGCGCCCGATGGCGGTGCCAACCTCCAGAAAGCGCTGCACATGGTGTTCTTTGAGCAGTTCTTCCAGAAAATTGAACCCTTCCGCCTGGAGAATGGGAACCTGATGAACTATGCCGTAAAAAGTCATTTCATCCAAGTTATTCATGGACCCATCATAGCACACTGCCTGCACGGTTCCCTCAGACAGAATGCCATGGCCGTCCACAGGAATATTGTGCTTCAGGGTCAAAAAAACCGGAAGCGGTCTGACCGCTTCCGGGAAAACTGTACGTCAGTTGTTCAAAAGTTCAGAGGCTTCTAGCCAACGATGAAGGAGCAGTCTGCGCTGATCTCCACATCGCCGGTGATAACTCCCTTGTCGATGGTCACGCGTCCGTTTTCAGCATTGTAGCTGTATTCGGAAGCGTCCAGGGTGCGGCCTGCCACCTTGACGGTGATGGATTCAGGCAGTTTGTACAGGAAGTTGGCCTTGATCTGGAAAGACAGATCCTTGTTGACGGCGACTCTGGTGGGCGCATTGGACTTGCCGTGGTTGATGGAGACATCCACCTTGTGGTAAGTCGGAGCAGCTTCCACGCACTTGGCGATGACTTCCACATCACCCTTGACGGAGGAGGAAGGAATCACAACAGTGCCTGTCAGAGCGGAGTACTTGTAGGACAGTCTGGACAGAGGCTTGCCGGCAATCTTGACATTGACGGAGCTGGGCAGTCTGTAACCGTCTTCCGGTGTGAGGGTGACGGTGACGGAGTTGCCGGCTTCTACAGTGGCAGGTGCCTGGGCAGAGCCGTTTTCAACAGAAGTGGTCACGCTGTAAACAGCGGCAGCCTTCAGGTTGATCTTTCTGGTGCTGACTTCACCGCTGACATCGTCGCCGTCTTCACGGACTTTGACGTTCACGGAGGTGTTCAGCTTTTCAGTGTCGTAGGAGAAGGTCAGAACGGCAACGGTGCCATTGATGGCTTCTTCTTCGGCGTAGGCATAGGTCACCTTGCTGGAGGTGGCGTCATAGCTGGATACATCGGTTCCGGCTACGGAAACCAGAGTCAGATCCTTTCTGTTCCAGGTGACATCTACCAGACCGTTGGTGCTGTCGGTGGCATTCAGCTTGATGGTGACGGTCTTGTTGACGCGGTCGATGACTACATTGTCGCCATCATCCTTGTCAGCGGTGTCGATCTTCTTCACGCTGGTGCGGTTTGCAGCAACAGCCTGGGTGCCGCCGGCTACAGGATTGGCTGTGGGTTTGGCAGCAGAATGAGTTTCCAGTCTGTCGGACATTCTGGCTGCAGCAGCCTTGGCTTCTGCAGAAGCAGCTTCTTTCTTCAGAGAAGCAGTGCCGTCGGCCTTTTCAGGTGCGAAGGCGCGCAGAACGCGTTTCTGAACGGTTTCGCCTGCTTCAGTGGCATGGAATGCGGTGTTGAAGAGGGCGGCTGCATTGGTGTTCAGGTTGGCAATCTTACCAGCAGCATAGTGGCTGTCGGTGATCTGCTGTGTCAGATCGGCATAGAGCAGAGCATTGGAATGGGTGTCGGTGATGACAAATCCTTCGGATTCGCCGTCTTCGCTCATGACGTAATCCATGGAGATGCCGTTGGTATCAGCGAAGGTTCTGTCAATGGAGCCCAGAACGCCGGTGCCGATGAGAACGGCAGCGGTGGTTTCGCCATCCATGATGTCAACAACAGGAGTGAGTCTGGCCAGGTTCAGGGTGCCGTCGGTGCCCAGGATTGCATAGTAGTGTTCCAGAGTGCCGGCGTCGCAGCCGTAGATTTCCTCGCCGTCCTGTTCGAGAACGGGTTCATCCACTTCCTGAGAGAACAGGTAGGAGATGGCTGCTACATCGCCCATATTCAGGCTTTCCCAGCCGGTGATTTTACCGTTGACAAAGTCGGTGAGCAGATACAGGCCCTGAGAGTTGGCCAGGTAGATCAGGCTGGCATCCAGAGTAGCGGTCACGGGATCCTGGCCTTCCTGGGTCAGGGTAGCGGTCAGTGCAGGAACGGGTGCTCCATCCAGCATAGCGTAGGAAGTGGAGACGCCGGATCCGGCGGTTTCAGTGAAGTCTTCGGTGCTGATGCGGTAGAAGGTACCGTTGGCAGAGCCGCTCAGGTCAACGTCATCGCCATACAGAGCATCGTTTCCAAGACCGCCGCCTGTCAGAGCTGTGGCGTTGTCCTTGAGAACGGTATCCTGACCGGTGGTCAGATCGGTGGTTACCCACTGAGTTCCCTTCTGCATGGAAGTGGAAGCATTCAGTTTCACCAGATCCTTAACGGATACGGGAATTTCCTTAGTGACATGTTCACCAGCCGCATTGGTGTCAACGGTTGTGATGGTGATGGTGGCTGTACCGGCACCCACAGCGGTGATGACGCCGTTTTCGACTGTAGCAACAGCCGGATCGGATGTAGCCCATGTCAGTTCACCGGTGTTGCCCAGAACGACTTTGGCATCGACTGCAGCGGTGTCACCGGTATAGAGGTTGAGAGATTCGGTATTGCACTTGATGGTCAGATCGGTAGCGCGGTCGTACTGATACAGAACGCCTGCCGGATGAACGCCTTCACCGAAGGTGCCAAGACGGGCTACCTTGAGGCTTTCAGGCACGATGCCGAACAGTTCGGTTTCGTCGCCTTCCATGTATCTGGACAGAACCAGATAGCCTTCTTCTTCATCGTAGATCATGGAAGCCTGCTGGCCAGCTGTGACAGCGGAAACGCCAGTCAGATCCAGACCGGTGTCGCCCAGGTCTTCGCGGACCATGGAGTAGTCGGCACCGTTGCTGTCGGTGAAGATGTTGAATTTATACAGATGTCCGCTTTCGGTCATCATGTAGTAGAACTCAGCGGGATAGACGCCGGACTGTGTCCAGCTGCTGTATTCATAGTCGCCCTGGCCGGCATAGGCAATGACAGCCATGGGATCTTCCGTGAAGTAGCTGCTCAGGTTCCAGTAGGACAGGCTGCCTTCTTCCGGAGTGATCATTTCCAGATAGGTTCCGTGGTTGCACAGAGCCACCAGTTTGCCGAACATGCCATCCACCTTTGGAGAAGCAGCGGCATCAGACCAGATCCAGGAAGAAACGATGCCGCCAAAGGAGGTGACTTCGAAGGTATCCGGATCAATGCCCCACATGGTGCTGCCATCGTGGGTGTAAATCATGCCTTCATGCAGGGTGCCGGCAATGTAGTTGGCGCCGTCATGATGGGAAGCGCTGGCTTCGGGATTGTCGGTTTCGCCTTCTACCCAGTTTCCGCCGGCCAGAGCAGAGAACTTCACGTTGGCCAGGGAAGTGACGCTGATTTCGCAGGAAGCGGTCAGTTCAGGGTTTACGGCAGAAGCGGCAGTAATGGTGGCTGTGCCGTTGGCTTTGGCAGTGACATTTCCGTTTTCATCCACAACCGCAACGGATTCATCGCTGCTGCTCCAGGTGACAGCTTTTTTGCTGGTGGACCAGGGAGTCACATCAGCTTCCAGAGTCATGGTTTCGCCCTTGAGCAGATCAGCGGATGTGGCAGAGAGTTCCACACCGGTGGGATCCACATCGCCGGGCAGGATGGAGGAAGCGTTGGGAACAACGTACAGGCCGACTACATGAGCGCGGAACTGGTTGTTCTGGCCTTCCTTCTGGGAAGCCAGACCGGTTGTCACGTCGACGGTCCACAGTTCGTTGTCCACGTCGCTGGAGCTCTTGGTGCCATAGGAACCGGTGAGATACAGAATATCCCTGTCGTGATCCCAGGCCATGGAAGCAGTGGAGGTCAGATACAGACCGCTGGTTGCCAGGCTGTTTTCCGTTGCAGGAGCCAGGTTCAGAGCGCCTTCGGCTACGTCAGCCAGAGTCCATGTGTACAGAGCGGGAATGCGGCCGGAGCCGTTGTTGGCAGCATAGAAGTTGCCGGCATCGTCAATGGCCAGAGTTCTCAGCACCAGGTTGGCACTGGAAGTGGTATTGGGGTTGGTGATGGTGATATCAGCAACCTTGTTCTGCTTACCGGTGGTCAGATCCAGGGTAAACAGCTGGTTGTCTGTGGTCAGGAAGTACATCTTCTGATCCATGTAGTTGAAGGCCATATCGGCTACTCCGGCTACTTCAGAAGAGAAGTGGGACATTCTGGTCACTTCTTCAATTTCATCCTGAGCTGCAATGTAGAAGGCATTGTCTGTGGCAAAGACAACGTGCTTGTCTACGTATTCAGCGGCATAGACATCCAGGCTGGAAGAGCCGAAGCTGGTCAGGCCGGTGGCATTGGAGCTGGAGTAGTTCAGGTTGGCAGGATCGATTTCAACCCATCTCAGGCCGGAGCCGTTGACGTTGGAAGAGGTGAAGCCGAACATTCTGCCGGTGTAGTCTTCAGGTTCGCCGCCGTAGTAAACCAGGTAGTCGGTTTCGTTGCCGGCGTAGTCAGAGAGAACAACGCGTACGTATTCACCACCGGTTTCGTTGGTGATGTCGGTGCGGAAGGTCACAGTCTGACCGGGTTCTGTGGTGTTGGGCACGCCCTGGGTGTAGACTTCGCTGCCGGACTTGTTGGTCACGGCTACCATGGCCATGTGCTGGTTATCCTTGGCGGAAACGATCAGGTTGCCGGTGAGCAGGTCTTTCTGAACGGCAAGCAGTTCAGGAGCGGTGTTGTCCACGGTGAAGGTGGTTTCCAGAACGGAACCCTTGCGGATGGTTCCTTCTTCCAGCAGCTGAGTCAGATCATCGGGATCCATGTCGCCGTTGGCATTGCCGTAGTATTCGGTCACAGCGGCCACGCCCACAGTGATCTTGTCGCCTTCCTTGACACCGAACTCGGAAACTTTCTTGCCGATGTTCAGGCTGGCAGAGTTGCTGGCCCATGTGGACTGTTTATCGTTGTAGTAGGCACCATCAATCTGAGACTGGATAGGTCCGAGGTAGATGACTTTTCCGTTTTCGTCCTTGGCATAGCTGGCGACGGAATCGGCGTTGCGGATCAGAGACAGACGATAGGCTGCCAGAGTGGTGTTGGAGTTGATGGCGTATTTATCTGTTGGAATTTCGTTTTCAATCAGATAGGGGTTGCCGGTGAAGATGTAGGTGGTGGTGTCACCGGGATACTTCAGAGTCGGCACGTTGGTCTGCAGAGCACCGGTGTAAGGTGTCTTGTTTTCACCGTACAGAGCGGAGATGTAGTCAGCGCGGTCGAACATGGAAGCATCGGTATAGTTGCCATAGAAGCCCAGAACGGGGATGGAATGCTTTGTTCCTTCGTTGCCTTCGCGGTCAGCACCGGTGGAAGCGTAGATGAAGCCTTCCACATAGGCACCGTTTTCGTACAGGGCATCCAGAGATTTCTTCTGGTCAGCGGTGAGCTTGACGGAAACTTCGATGTCGAGGTTTTCGTTGGCACCAACCTTCACGCCGGAAACAGCCAGGTTGGAGAGCAGTTCATGAGCATCTTTGGTGGTGACTTTGCCATCGCCGTCGATGTCTGCTGCAGCCTGCTGGTCTGCATCCAGTTTTTCAGCACCGGTTACGCTCTTCAGGATGGCTCTGGCATCTTCAGCGGTGGTCTTGCCATCTTTGTTGATGTCAGCGCTGTAGGAGTTGGCTTCCGGTACATAGGTTTCGCCGTTTACGGTGAAGGTCACATCGGCATCCAGACCGGTGGTCCAGGTATCCAGATAGGTTTCACCGTTGTAGTCGAACAGATCCTGTGTGAAGAATTCTGCGGACAGGGTGTAGTTGAGAGCTTCATCTGTCATGTTGTGCAGAGTGAAGTTCATGGTGTAGTCGCCGGTGCGTTCTGCATCATCGCCCAGTTCGAATTTCACCTTGCCATCGTCTTCGGAATTGGACAGGGTCTTTTCGACGGTGATGTAGGAGTTGGCAGCTACGGCTTTGCCCACGTTGGCCAGACCGGCACCCTGAGAGAGGATGGAGTACAGACCGCCGTTTTCGTTGGTTACATCATCCACGGGAACGGCTGTAGACATGAGCAGAGAGTTGGTGAGCTGACGGGCAGACATGCCGGTCTTTTCCACCAGGTTGTTTTCACGGATGTACTGACCCATGACTGCGGCCATACCGGCAATCTGGGGAGAAGCCATGGAGGTACCGGACATGTTTTCATATGCCTGGCCGCCGGCTACAGCACCGTTGACGGAGTAGATGTTTCCACCGGGAGCGGTGATTTCAGGCTTCATGATCAGAGAGCCGGGAACACCCCAGGAGGAGAAGTCGGACATCGGGAAGGAGTCGTTGTGCATGTTGCCAACGGATTCACCGATGTTCATGGTTCCGGTGTAGTAGGTGGTTCCATCCGAAGTGGTCTGGGGAGTGGAAGCAGCCTGAATGTTCAGAGCATCGGACTGCAGGATGGAGACAACAGGGATGGCGTAGGTCAGATCGGACAGATCCATGGAAATGGTTCCGCCGGTGTTGTTGTAGATGATGACACCCCTGGCACCCAGACGGCCTGCGTTGTTGGCCTTTTCGGAGAAGGAGATATCACCGCGGGAGATAAAGACGATCTTGTCTTTGATCAGATCTGCACCGATGGCGTTCAGTTCTTCGGGAGTGCCCTTACCGGTGGTGAAGATGAATTCATTGTCACCGGCCAGAGTGGTCAGCGGAGTGTTTCTGTAGCCCTGGGTTTCCATGTACAGAGCATTGGTGCTTCCTACAGAGAAGAACAGACCGGTCATACCGATGTTGTCTGCAGAAGCAACGCCCAGAGAGTTGACGAAGGTTCCGGGAGAGCCGCCTGTGTGGAAGCTCACATCGTCGCCATACAGGTAGCCGGTATCGTTGAAGGCATTTTCAGCCCAGTAGCCGCTGTTACCGGCGGACATGGATACGACAGTACCGGATTCCTTGATCTGGTTCAGGATGGCGTTGTAGGCTTCGTTGGATTCACGGCTGAATCCGGCTGCAGAAGAGCCCAGGGACAGGTTGACGGAGTCGCATCCCAGAACCAGAGCATCTTCGATGGCGATCATGTAATCGGAATCGTAAGCGCCGCCGCCTTTGCCGAAGACCTTCATGGTGATCAGCTGGGTTTCAGGAGCAACACCCTGGGTGTGGACGGTATCCAGAGCCTTGGTGATGGAACCATCGGGTTCGACTACATAGGAGTTGGCAGTGGCGATACCGGCAACGTGAGAGCCGTGTTCGCCTTCTGTATCGTTGTCGTGGGTGACATCAAAATCGTTGTCAACGTAGTTGAATGCGAAGGGGAGTTTGCTGTTGAGGTACAGGTTGGCTTCCTTGCCGCTGGCATAGCGGGCAATGTTCAGCTGGGGAGCGATTTCTTCGACTTCTTCCCGGGTCAGCAGGTTCAGGCTTTCCTTGAAAGCTTCCAGAGTCATGCCGCGTTTTTCGGCTTCGACTTCCAGACCCTTTTCATAGCCTTCGGGCTGGAAGGACTTGTGGTCTGTATCCGTACCGGTATCGATGATGGCTACGCGGCTTCCTGCGCCGGTATAGCCTTCCATGTATGCAGCATTGGAACCGATCTGTTCACTGGAGGTTGCCATGTTGGGATCCAGTTCTTCGGTCTGTGTAGTGGTCTGGGGCTCGTAGCGGTTTTCAATGATGACATCAGAAACACCGGCAACTGCCTTGATCTCATCAATCTGACCATAGGTCACATTGGCGGAAATCATGTTGGCTGCAAGAGTCATATTCCAGACAACGTCCAGCTCTTCGCCGATCTTGCTGGAGATCCTGGAAGCGAGCTTGTCCTGTTCGGCTTTCAGAGAAGCACGGTAGCTCATGGCTTTTTCGTTATGAGCAATGTCTTCAACGGCATAGCCTGCGGACAGGGTGGAGTCCTTGTCCAGCACAATGGAAACACGAACGGTAACGTTCAGGTTAATCTTGTCGGCAGCTTTCTCTGAATTCACTTTGCCCTGAAGCAGAGCGCGGCCAACACCGGAATCCGATGTCTTTTCAAAAGGCAGGGATTCCCCTTTTGAATCTTCGTTGGAGTCTGCGAGCACGGGGATAATCGCTATTGAGGTCATGGACAGCGAAAGACCCAGAGCCAGCAGATTCTTGGCTAAATGATCCTTCATTCTAAATATTTTCCTTTCCTGAAATGCAACCAGTCCTGGCTTTGGATGGTTTTTTGACTGGGACAGCGTGACACCGGTCCGATCATTTCACTGACCTGAAAACATCGTGACCTGTTTCTTCAACTGCTGAAGCCCAATTCAATATTTCGGAAATTATCTTAGCACTTTCAGTAACAATTGAAAGAACTTTCTTGTTTTCAGAAAAGGAAATGTAAGTTTCTAATGCTCATTTCATATACATCTGTTAAAGATTTCCCTTTTCCCCCTCTCTGGAGCCGGAAAAGCAAAAAACCGGAACAGCATTCTGTTCCGGTGAAAAATCAGTGGATTTTACTTTGTGAATTCAACGATAGCCATGGGGGAAGCGTCGCCTCTGCGGATCCGGGTCTTGGTGACACGGGTGTAGCCGCCGTTAACGCCTTCGAACCGGGGTCCGATTTCGTTGAAAAGTTTCTGCAGAGCAGTGGTGCCTTCATCGTCTACTTCGACGTTGCGAACGAAGGCAGCAGCCTGTCTGCGAGCGTGCAGGTCACCTCTTTTAGCTAGGGTAACCAGCTTATCCATCACAGCGGAAAGCTCTTTGGCTTTCATTTCTGTGGTTTCCATTTTGCCGTTTTCAATCAGAGAAGTTGCCATATTGCGCAGCAGAGCTTTTCTGTGTGAACTGGTACGGCCAAGCTTACGGTTTTCCATGTAAATCTCCTCTATTCAGCTCAGTTGTTGTCGTCTGTCTGTCTGAAATTCAGACCCAGAGCCTGGATTTTGTTCTTAACTTCCTGCAGAGATTTCTTTCCAAGGTTGCGCACGTGCATCATTTCATACTCTGTCTTCTGCGTCAGTTCTTCTAGAGTGGTAATACCAGCTCTCTTCAGACAGTTGTAGGAACGAACGGACAGCTCCAGATCTTCGATCATCTTGTGACTCAGATCCTGCTTTTCCTCTTCTTCTACAGGCTGTTCTTCTTCTGGCGCAGCAATGAATGTCTCATCCAGGTTATTCAGAATGACCACATGGTCACGCAGAATCTTGGCTGCGATGGACAGAGTCTGAGACGGCTTCAGGGTGCCGTCTGTTTCGATCTCCATGGTCAGGACATCATAGGGTTTGCCCTTTTCATCCTGCTTGGACACCGTCTTGTAAGCCACACGGGTGACAGGACGGTAGATGGAGTCGGTAAAAATGACACCGGCCGGGATGTAGTCAGCCTGGGCGGCGTGCATGTGCTTGTTGGTTTCAGCACCGACGTAGCCGCGTCCGAGGCGGCACTGCATTTCGATGTTGATTTTGGCTCCGGCGGACAGAGTGCAGATAGGAAGATCCGGGTTGAGAACATCAACACCTTCCGGGCACTGAATGTCCCCGGCTGTGACCACACAGGGTCCAGTCTCACTGATGCGCAGTGTCTGAACACTGTTGTCGTGGATGTCCATTTTCAGGATCAGACGCTTGATGTTCAGGATAATGGTTGCAACATCTTCGGTTACACCGGGAATGCCGGTGAACTCGTGATAGACACCATCAATGCGGATGTTGAAAACCGCAGCGCCTGGAATAGCTGCAATCAGGGTTCTTCTCAGGGAATTTCCCAGAATGACCCCAAAGTGGTCTTCCAGGGGAGAAATCTCAAATTTCCCCAGGGTGTTGGATTCTTCCAGTGTTTTTACTTCAAACTCTGTCATTATGCGGGCCCTCCTTAGTCCGAAAGTTGTTTATCCGCGAGGCCGTTTTGGTGGACGGCACCCGTTATGCGGAATGGGTGTCACGTCGTTGATCATGGTGATGTCCAGACCGGCTACCTGCAGTGCTCTGACTGCGGCTTCACGTCCGGGTCCGGGTCCCTTGACTTCCACGGCTACGCTCTTCATACCGT
>Belle_p2__coassemble_2003_pt1 | contig 17093 bp, 19 predicted proteins | sample Belle_p2__metabat2_low_PE_004 | metagenome-assembled genome bin Belle_p2 | reverse complement strand
TAAGCTCTCTAACGCCGACGATAGCCGCAAGGCAAAAATAGGACAAAGCCGGATAAATTATCCTCTGCCCAGACAGGCAGGGGATTTTTTTATTGTGTGCTGCCCGGGTACGAACCGGTCAAAGCAGGCATGTTGAGAGGGGCAGCGGGATGCAGGTGGTTTGTTATACTGGTACAGATGAACAGAAGAAATAAGATCGTGCGTCAGATCCTGTTCTGGATGGTCCTTCTGGGGCTCTGGAGTCTGATGGCGCTGATGATGAACAATTCCATATTGTGCCCCGCCCCCTGGGACGTGGTCCGTCAGATGATGGTGCAGCTGACCAGACCGGATTTCTTTTCCATTGTGGGGATCACAACGCTTCGGGCTCTGAGCGGCCTGCTGATCAGTTTTGCGGCCGGGATCCTGTCTGCCTGTGAAGCTCACTTTCTGCCTGTTTTGAAAGATATGATGAATAATCTGGTTTCCCTGATGCAGGCCATTCCCAATGTCTGCTACATTATTCTTCTCCTGTTCTGGACGGGCAGAAACAATGTAATTCTCATTGTGATTTTCTGCCTTCTGTTTCCGGTGGCCTACCGGAACTTTCTGGAAACCCTGGATCAGATTCAGAACCGCTGGAAGGACGTTTTTGCGGTCTACCCCCAGCCCTGGTGGATTGTGCTGACCAGAGCCTGCTTTCCGGCCATGGAACCGGTCTTTGCTTCCACGCTGATCTCCGGATCCTCCATGGCTTTCAAGGCTGCTGTCATGGCTGAGGTGCTGGCTTCTGCCAACATCGGCATCGGCCGTTCCATGCAGGCTGCTCGGGTCAACGTGGAAGTGGCTCAGGTGATGGCCTGGATGGTCTGGCTGCTGATCCTGGTCTTTCTCTTTGAGAAAATCTGGAGAAAACTCATAGAAAAACTCTTTGGAAAGGCGGATGACTATGAAGCAAACCGTTAGCATTCTCGTCCCGGTCTACAATGTGGAACAGTACGTGGGAAAATGTCTGGACTCTCTGCTGGCCCAGACCTGGCCAGACATCGAAATTGTGCTCATCAATGATGGAAGCACAGACGATTCCCTCAAGATCTGTGAAGACTATGCATCCAGACATGACAATATCCACATTTTCTCCTATCCCAACAGCGGCATTTCCAAAACGCGCAACCGGGCTCTGGCCCATGCCACCGGGGAGTTCATCATGTTTGTGGACAGCGATGACTTCATTGATCCCAGAATGGTGGAGGTCATGATGGACACTCTGAACCGGGAAAACCTGGATCTGGTGCAGTGCGGCTTCCGCATGGATTACCGCTTCTTTACCCTGTACCGGCCAGGATCGGGAAGAGGAAGCTGGGATGGCATCACGGCTCTGCAGATGCTGGCGAAGGGAAGAAAGTTCAACAACTATCCCTGGGGAAAGATCACCCGCAGATCCTGCTTTGACGGAGTTCAGTTTCCTGAAGACATGCCCGGGTTTGAGGATACCTATACCATTTTCAAGAGTTTTGCCAACGCCAGAAGAGCCGGAACCATCCCCAACCGGTTCTATCATTATGTGCAGAGACGTGGATCCCTCACCAACCGGATGTCGCTGGATACCGTCTATCTCATGCGGAAAGCCTATTCCTATCAGGAAGACTATCTGAAGAAGCGCTTTCCCGATGAGCAGTTTTCTTTCGATCTGGCACAGTACAACACGGATATGGTCATTATTTATACGCTGATTGTGTTCTGTCATCGAAAAGATCATCCCCGTTTTGTCAAAGGGCCTGTTAACTGGGACAAAATTCCCTTAATATTAAAGGCAGCCTATCAGGCCTGGCTGGGAATTGCCGTTCTGAAACTGGGAACCGGCATTCTCAGACAGGATCAAGGTTAGTCGAAAGGGAAAATGAATGATCAGGAAAGCTGAACGAAACGATCTTCCGCAGCTTGATAAACTCTATGAAAACGCAAGACACTTCATGCATACCCACGGCAATCCCAATCAGTGGAATGATGGCCATCCCTGCAGCAGGGATCTGGCAGTGGATCTGGATGAAGGAGTTTTGTATGTTCTGGAAGAAGAGGGAGAGATCCTGGGTGCCTTCTGCATGCGTCTGGGGGAAGATCCCACTTACCAGACCATTGAGGGAAAAGCCTGGAAATCTGCAGGAGAGGAATCCATTGTCCTGCACAAGGTCTGCAGCAGCGGAAAAAGAAGAGGAATCGGTCATCTCATCATGTCCTTTGCGAAAGCACAGAACCGGGATATCCGCATAGATACCCATCGAGACAATCGATTCATGAGAGCTCTGCTGGAAAGAGAAGGCTTTGACCCTCTGGGGGTCATCTATCTGGAAAACGGAGATCCGAGAGATGCTTTTGAATATTTACAGCCCGGGAAGGATGAGCCGGACGGCTCCCTGCCTGGCAATGCATAGAAAACGAAACAGAAACGAAAGAGGAAACTATGGCATTTGAATCATTAACAGAACGCCTGAACAGGGCGATGAAAACCATCACCGGCAAGGGAAAACTGACTGAATCCAACATGAATGACATGCTCAAGGAAGTCCGCATGTCTCTGCTGGAAGCAGACGTAAACTACCAGGTGGTGAAGGACTTCGTGGCCAACGTCAAGGAAAAGGCCATGGGTCAGAAAGTGCTGGATGCACTGGATCCCGGACAGCAGGTTGTCATGATCGTCCGCGACGAACTGCAGAGTCTGCTGGGCCAGGAAGATGCAAAAATTCATTTTAATGAAAACGGTCTGACCAGCATCATGATGGTCGGTCTGCAGGGTACTGGTAAAACCACGGCTTCTGCCAAGATCGCCCGCTTCTGCAAGGTCAAGCTGAACAAGAAAGTTCTGCTGGCTGCCTGTGACGTTGTCCGTCCTGCGGCCATCGAACAGCTGAAAACTCTGGGTGAACAGATTGGTGTGGAAGTCTTCAGTCTGGGACCCGATGAAACAGCCGTCAACACCGCCAGAGCGGCCCTGGATTACGCTAAAGAAAACCGCTTTGACATGGTCATCTTCGATACCGCCGGTCGTCTGCACATTGATGAAAATCTGATGCACGAACTGGAAGAGATGAAGGAACTGATTCATCCCCAGGAAATCCTGCTGACAGTAGACGCCATGACCGGTCAGGACATCGTGACTGTCGCCAGAGAATTCAACGACCAGCTGCACATCACCGGTCTGGTTGTCACCAAGATGGATGGCGATGCCAGAGGCGGCGGACTGCTGTCTGTGCGCTCCATCACCAACGTACCCGTTCTCTTTGTCTCCTCCGGAGAAAAGATGGACGATCTGGAAGAATTCCACCCCGACCGAATGGCTGAACGCATTCTGGGCATGGGTGACATCCTGACTCTGCTGGAACAGGCCCAGGACCGTATGGACGAAGAAAAAGCCAGACGGACCCAGGACCGTATGATGGCAGGTATCTTTACCTTTGATGACATGCTCGACCAGCTGGAACAGCTCCAGCATCTGGGCTCCATGAGCGGCATGATGAAGATGATTCCAGGCCTCAACAAGCTGGCCGGCAAGCTGGACGATGACAAGATCAACGCCACTGCCAAACAGTCCAGAGCCATCATCAACTCCATGACTCCCTATGAGCGCAGTCATCCCAACGTGCTCAAGGCCGGACGCAAAACCCGTATTGCCAAGGGTGCCGGCGTCAAGGTAGCCGATGTCAACAAGCTGATTCAGTCCAGAGAACAGATGGCCAATGTGGCCAAGGGACTGAGCGGCATGCAGTCTGGCCGCAACCCCTTTGCCGGTCTGGGCAGCTTCGGCGGCATGGGCGGCGGAATGAGAGGATACGGCGGAGGAATCCCCAACGGATCCAGACATTCCGGCAGCAAGAAGGTCAAGGCCTCCAAGAAAAAGAAAAAGAAGAAATAAGATGAAAACGGGCCTGCCAGTCGGGCCCGTTCTTTGTCCTGAACAGAAAGGAGACTCCCATGAATTTCTCCAGACTCATCCAGGCGCTGCTTTCTCTGTTTTTCTCCTCAGAGAAAAAGCCGCCTGTCCAGCAGCACCATCATGTCAGCGCCTCCCATTCCCAGACAAAGCCTGCCGGTTCAAAAAAGAAACCGGCCAGCCTGCAGACCATCTCTGCCCGCTATGAAGAGGAACTGATGAATCGAACCTTTCACTACACTCTGCAGGATGCCAGGGGCCGCAGAGAAAAGGTGCAGCTGATTTTTGAACCGGGCAACTTCTGCCATCTGTTTTCCATCGCCAGCATTGCCGATAAGATCTGTGAGGATCCCGGTGAGTACAGCGGCATGCAGGGCTGGAAAAATATTAAAAACGGAAAGATCACCCTGGCCGCTCTGCAGAAAATGGATCCGGAAGATTTCGAGTTCTATCAGCAGGAATTCTGCCTCTTTGACGAACTGCTCCAGACCATCCGAAACCCCAGAGTGGTGCGCTATGATCCAAAGAAGGTCCCTGGCAGCAGACTGAAGGCGGATCTGCTTTTCTATGGCCAGTTCCAGGGACAGGTCATTCACCTGGCGCTGTCGAAAGATCAGGATGGCACCTATTTTCCCCGCTCTTTTTTCGTCAGACAGGAAAAGCAGGACAGAGCCCATCCCACCAAATACATCGAGCCCATGGAAAAGCTGAAAGTGATCAAACAGATGTCAATCAAAAAAGCTTGACACCTGTTCTGGCTGCTGGTATTCTTTGGAAGCTGAAACTGATTCGAAAGGAAGACTTATTAATATGGTTAAACTGCGTTTAAAAAGAATGGGTAAAAAACATGCACCCTTCTACAGAATTGTAGCAAGCGACTCCAGATCTCCCAGAGACGGCCGCTTCATTGAAGAACTGGGCACATACGATCCCATCAAGGAAGATGCTCCTGTTACTCTGAACAAGGAAGCTGCTCTGAAATGGCTGCGCAACGGTGCTCAGCCCACAGACACTGTTAAATCCATCCTGCGCAAGGAAGGCGTTCTGGAAGCATTCCGCGCTGAAAAAGCAGGCAAGTAAAAGAAGATTATGGTTGATCTCGAGAAGACACTGTACGATCTTTGCCTGCCTCTGACAGACAATGAAGCATCTCTGTCTGTCAAACAGTTGCCCACACCCGAAGACAGCGAGGTTCTCCTCTGTGTCTATGCGGACAACAAGGACATCGCCCGCCTCATTGGCCGCAAGGGCGTGATCGCCAGTGCGCTGCGCCAGATGCTGACGGTAGCCGGCAGAGATCTGCACAAACGGATTTCCGTTAAATTTGAATCTTACTAGGCCGCAAAGGCCCATACAGACCGGAAACAGATCCGGTCTTTTTCATTACAGTCCGCCCATGAGCGAATGCTACAATGGATGGACAGTGAGGTAACCAATATGATTAAAACCGCAAAAATCATCAATACCAGAGGACTGAAAGGCGAGTGCAAGCTGTACAGCTATACCGATGACCCGGAGCACCGTTTTGAACCCGGACGGATCCTCTATCTGGACCAGGACAGAAGCAAACCCCTTGAAATCGTGAAATCCTCCATGAGCAAGGGCCTGGTCTTCGCCTTTTTCAAGGGCATTGACACTGTAGAAAAGGCAGAAGCCCTCAAGGGCAAAGACCTCTATATTGCCAGAGAGGATCTGCCGGAAACCGATGAAGATGAATTCTACTACCACGAACTGGCCGGCTGCCAGGTGTATAACGAAGCAAACGAAGATCTGGGCAAGGTAACGGATATTCTGGAAACCGGACCCAATCTGGTGCTTCGCGTCTCTGACAAAAACGGAAATTTCCTGGTGCCCTTTGTGGACCAGTTCATCGTTTCCGTGGACAAAAAGGACAAGGTCATTGTGATCCGTGAAATGGAAGGCCTGCGCTGATGAAGGTTTCCATCCTGACCCTGTTTCCCGAATACTTTGAAGGCCTGTGCAAAACATCCATCATCAGCAGAGCCATGGAAAACGGACTGTTCACCATTCAGCCCGTGAACTTCCGTCCCTACACCCATGACAAGCACGGCCATGTGGATGACACCCCCTATGGCGGTGGAGCCGGCATGGTGCTCAAGTGCCAGCCTCTGCTGGATTGTCTGGAAGATGTCCGCAGCGAAAAGTCTAAAGTCATTCTGCTCTCCCCCCAGGGGCAGAAGTTTGATCAGAAAATGGCTGAAAAGCTCAGCCGCGAAGAAGATCTGGTGTTCATCTGCGGCCACTATGAAGGCTTTGATGAGCGGATCCGCAGGCATGCCGATCTGCAGCTTTCTCTGGGCGACTTTGTTCTGACCGGTGGTGAACCGGCAGCGGCTGCCATGATCGATGCCATTCTGCGTCTGGTGCCCGGCACCATTAAGCAGGATTCCAGCGATGACGACTCTTTCTCAGCCGGTCTGCTGGAATATCCCCAGTACACCAAGCCCTATGACTACAAGGGGGATCTGGTGCCTGATGTGCTGCTCAGCGGCCATCACGCCAACATTGAACGCTGGAGAAGAAAGCAGTCTTTGCAGCGAACCCTGCAGTACAGACCGGATCTGCTGGAAAAGGCCGAGCTGACCAGAGAAGATCAGAAGATGCTGGATGAAATCCGCATTGAGCTGCGGGAAGCCGAAGAAGCCCGAAAAGAAGCGGCTCAGCACGCCAGAGCCGAAGAAGCTGTGGAAGCAGCTGTCGAAAAGGCAGAAGCTGAAGCGGAATCCGAGTCTGCCAGAAGAGAAGGGGAAAGCCAGTCGTGAAAGATGTCTCCATTGAGGTGCTGCGCATAGCCGACTATGCAGATCTCTGCGAACAGTACGAACTGCCCATGGAAAATGCCTGCAGCATGGAAGTGGGGTTTTCCTGGATCAGCCATGAAGCGCAGAAGCCCGAAGGGTTCTGTGAAAGCGCCTGGATGAACCTGCAGCCCTTTGTGCTGGCTCTGGCAGCCGGCGGCAGAAGAATCTTCAATGACTGGATGAAGGATCCTTACAGCTGCATCATCAGCTGCAATGACGGTCTGCGTCCGGTGAGCTTTCTGCTGAAAACCGATCCTGATCCCTGCAAGGAGTAAGCCAGACTGCTTTATTCATCCATGAATGTCCACTTTCCGGGAAGATCTGCACCTGAATTCTGAATGAAAGTTGTCAATCCTCCCGTTTCGTGATAGAGTCAAAAAGCATTTGCGGGGTTCCGCTGACAGGCATCACGGGTCATGAATCTTTAAAACGCAAAGATCTGAAAGAACAGGAGAACATATCATGAATCTGAATCTGGTCAATGAAGTAACCAAAACTCAGCTGAAGAAAGACCTCCCTGATTTCCGCTCTGGATCCACTGTACGTGTACACGTAAGAATCAAAGAAGGAGACAAGAGCCGTATCCAGGTTTTCGAAGGCGTAGTCACTGAAAGAAGCGGCGGAGGCATCTCTGAAACCTTCACAGTCCGCAAAATGTCCAACGGTGTTGGCGTAGAGAGAATCTTCCCTCTGCACTCCCCCGTTATCGACAAAATCGAAGTAGTACGTCACGGTAAAGTTCGTCGTAACAAACTGCGTTACCTGCGCAACCGTTCCGGCAAATCTGCACGTCTGAAAGAAGTACGCCGCTAAAAAACTGGTTCTGCCGAAGGGCAGAACCTTTTTTATACGGAACTTTTCATTCTCTGCCAAGGGACTGGAATTTTGTTAGAATGGGCATGAATTACCTATCAAACTGCGAGGAGAAACATCAATGAAATTTCGAAAGAACAAAAGCGATGACAGATACGATGACAAATACGACAGAGACGAAGACAGAACGCTCACGGAAGACATTCTGGACTTCGTTAAGGTCTTTGCCATCAGTGCAATTGCGATTCTGCTTTTTGTGAATATTGTCGCTCATCCCGTGACCGTCATGGGACGAAGCATGGATCCTACCCTGGCCAACGGGGAATACGGATTCACCAACCTGCTGGATCTGGCCATCAACGGCGTCAACCGCGGGGATGTGGTGGTGCTGGACATGGAAGAAGTGGACGGCAACCGGTCCTACTGGGTCAAACGCGTCATTGGTCTGCCCGGCGAGACGATAGAATGTAAGAACGGACAGGTCTATATCGACGGTGTCGCTCTGGATGAAAGTGCCTATCTGGACGAACAGTTCATGGAAGATTCCCTGAAGGACTACGTGGACACCTTCGGCTATGAATATGAAACAGGCCACTTCACTTCTGACTTTGAACCCGTCACTCTGGGAGAAGACGAATACTGGGTCATGGGAGACAACAGAATGTACTCCAAGGACTCCCGCTATCCCGATGTAGGTCCTGTCAAGCTTGAGGATATTTACGGCAAGGGAGTTCTTGTGCTCTGGCCGCTCAATAAAATAGGAGTGAAATAATGCCATCCAGTACGATTCAGTGGTTCCCGGGCCATATGGCCAAGGCCCGCCGCCAGATGGAAGAAAATCTGAAAAAAGTGGATTTCATCATTGAAATCCGGGATGCCCGCATGCCGGCTTCCAGCGAAAATCCGCTGATCGCCGAACTGGCGGGAAACAAGCCCCGTCTGATTCTGCTGTCCAAAAAGGACAAGGCAGATCCGGAAATGACCAAGAAGTGGGTCAAGGCCCTTTCCAGTGAAAACCAGGAAGTCATGGCTGTTGACCTGGTGCGTGAAAACTACAAGAACCCCCTGGTCCAGAAGGCCCTCAAACTCAATGCGCCTCTGATCGAAAAGCAGAAGCGCAGAGGCATCCGTCCCAGAGCTCTGCGGGCCATGGTGGCCGGCATCCCCAATGTCGGCAAGTCCACCATGATCAATACCCTGGCAAAAAGAAAAGCTGCCCAGACCGGTGACAGGCCTGGTGTGACCAAGAGTCTGCAGTGGATCAAGCTGGGCAGTGATCTGGAACTGCTGGACACCCCGGGTGTGCTCTGGCCCCGCTTTGAAGACCAGAAAACCGGCCTTGTGCTGGCTGCCCTGGGATCCGTGCGCGATGAAGTGGTTCACATGGATGATCTGGCTCTGTACTGCTGCCAGTTTCTGATGGATCACCATCCCGAAGCGCTGACCCGCACCTATGGCATTGAAATCCAGGAAACCCCCTGGGAAACTCTGAAGGCCATCGCCAGAAAGCGCGGCTGGCTGCAGAAAGGCGATATCGATGAAAACCGCACCATGAATACCTTCATCAAGGATATCCGCGAAGACAGACTGGGACGTATCACCTGGGAAATCCCCGAAGGGGCTGAAGAGGAGGCCGCAAAGCCTGCCGAAGAAGCAGAACCCGCTTCAGAGAAGAAGGAGCAGGCATGAGAAAAGCCGCTTCTCATAATGCCATCGAACATCCTCTGGAAGAAGACCTCTGGCAGAGCCATGACCTGATCCTGGGCATGGATGAAGCCGGCAGAGGACCGCTTTGCGGACCGCTGACCGTTGCCGGAGTGATCTTTCCAAAAGGCTACGAAAATCCGCTGCTCAACGATTCCAAGAAACTCTCGGAAAAGAAAAGAGAGCAGCTGGCTCTGCAGATCATGGACGATGCGCTGGCTTACCAGATCGTCTTCATAGACGAGCGCACCATCGATGAGCTCAATATCTATCAGGCGTCCAGAGAAGGGATGGAAACCATTGCCGACCATCTGCAGGCCGACTGGATCCTGACGGATGCCATGCCTCTGCACCGCCACCCCAACCATCAGGCGGAGATCAAGGGCGATGCCAGAAGCATCAGCATTGCCGCCGCCAGCATCCTGGCCAAGACCGCCAGAGACCGCTATATGATGGAGCTAGACAGAGAATATCCTCAGTATGGCCTGGCCAGGCACAAGGGCTATCCCACCCGTGCCCATCTGGATGCCATTGAGGAGCATGGCGTGCAGGAATTCTACCGAAGAAGCTATGCACCCGTTCAGCGGATTCTGAACAGGGAAAATCAGGAGACTTTATTCTGAGCCGGCACAAGCCGGTTTTTCCTTTCTTTGGGGGTCAGGAACCCCCTTTTATGCATTTCCCTGAATCATCACAACGGAAAAAAGAAAGAAATGCTCTACAATGAAAGCCGCTGAAGCACCAGTCGTTCAGATCAGTGCTGTTGACAGACATTCTGTCTGCTTGTATCGTTGTGAAGAAATGCATTTCCCCTGAAAAAGCAATTTCATTCGAGAAGGAGGAATCATCATGGGAAAGAAACTCGTTATTGTTGAGTCGCCTTCCAAAGCAAAAACTATTGAAAAATATCTCGGAAGCAACTATAAGGTTGTTTCCTCTAAAGGACATATCTGTGATCTCACCACCGGCGGAAAGGACCGCATGGGAATTGATGTCGACAACGACTTCAAGACTTCCTACAAGATCCTCAAGGAAAAGAAGGACGTGGTGGAACAGCTGAAAAAAGAAGCCAAAAAGAGTGACCAGGTCATTCTGGCAAGTGACCCGGACCGTGAAGGAGAAGCCATCGCCTGGCATCTGGCCAGAGTGCTCGGTCTGGATCTGGATGATGAAAACCGCGTGACCTTTAACGAAATCACCAAGGACGTGGTCCAGGAAGCCATTGCCGAACCCCACAAGATCAACATGGATCTGGTGCAGTCCCAGGAAACCAGACGAATTCTGGACCGCATCATCGGTTTCAAGCTTTCCAAGCTGCTTCAGAGAAAGATCCAGTCCAAATCTGCCGGACGTGTCCAGTCCGTGGCTCTGCGCCTGATCGTCAAGCGCGAAGAGGAAATCAAGAAATTCGTCAGTGAAGAATACTGGACTGTGGAAGCCCAGATCAAAAAGGGCCGCAGCCACTTTGAAGCCAGCCTGCAGAAGGTGGATGGCAAGAAACCCAAGCTCGGCACCAGAGCAGATGTAGATGCTATTCTGAATGCCAACGCCGGCCAGCCTTTCCAGGTTCGTTCCGTGACCAGAAAGAACCGGAAGAAACCGGCCAAGCTGCCATTTACCACTTCCACTCTGCAGCAGGAAGCCAGCACCAAGCTGGGTTATGGCGCCAGAAGAACCATGTCCATTGCCCAGAGACTGTATGAAGGTGTGGAAATCAACGGTTCTCCCACCGGTCTGATTTCCTACATGAGAACGGACTCCACCAGACTGTCCGAACGGTTCGTTCAGGAAACGGAAGACTACATTGCCAAAGAATACGGCCCGGAATACAAGGGTCAGGCGCATAAGAAAAACTCCGTTAACGCCCAGGATGCCCACGAAGCCATTCGTCCCACCAACATCCTGTACACCCCCGCCAGCATCAAGGCTTATCTGAAGCCGGAAGAGTTCCGTCTGTACTCTCTGATCTACGCCAGAACCCTGGCATCCCTGATGGCCGATGCGGCTTTCGATGTCACCACCGTCAAGTTTGACTGGGGCAATGCCGAATTCGGCGCTTCCGGCCAGATCATGACCTTCGATGGTTACACCAGAGTGTATTCCGTCTATGAAAAGCAGACGGTCAACATTCTGCCGGAACTGAAAAAGGACGAAGTGCTGGAAAATGTTCAGATCGACGGTTCCCAGCATTTCACCGAACCCCCAGCCCGCTATACCGAAGCCAGACTGATCAAGGAACTGGAAGAAAAGTCCATCGGACGTCCTTCCACCTATGCCACCATCATCGACACCCTCCAGAAACGCGGATATGTCACCCTGGCTCCTACCTCGGAAACATCCAAGACCAAGTACTTCATTCCCACAGAACAGGGCATTCTGACCGATGAAAAGCTCCAGCAGTTCTTCCGCTCCATCATCAACGTGGAATACACCGCGGACATGGAAAAGAAGCTGGACTCCATTGCCGAAGGCCAGGACGATGCCATCGCCTTCCTGCATGATTTCTATGACGATTTCACACCTCTGCTGGATAAGGCCTACGACAAGATGGAAAAGAAGGAACTGGAAAAGGTCGGCAAGAAATGTCCCAAGTGCGGCGGCGAACTGGTTTACCGCAACGGCCGCTATGGCAAGTTCATTTCCTGTATCAACTTCCCGGAATGCAAATATACCGACAACGCGGAAGAAGAACTCCAGGAACAGGAAAAGGAAAAGAAAGTCTGCCCCAACTGCGGCGCAGACATGGTCATCAAGAAGGGCCGCTACGGTCCGTTCTGGGCCTGCTCCCGTTATCCGGAATGCAAGACCATCGTACCTCTGAAGGAAAAACCAAAACCAAAACCCACCGGTGAAAAGTGCCCCCTGTGCGGCTCTGATCTGGTGGAACGCATGGGACGCTTCGGCAAGCCCTTTGTGGGCTGCTCCGCCTATCCCAAGTGCCGCTATATCAAGAAAGAGCCCAAGGCTTCCAAGAAGGAAGAAAAGCCGGCTGAAGAAACTGTCAGCACCAGTGCAGCTCCCGTGATGCCGGAAGCTTCTGTACAGCAGGCCGCTCCTGCTGAAGTGCAGAACGCTCAGCCCAGTGCAGAGGAAATGCAGAGACTGGCCGAAATGGCCAACGCCGACAGACCTCTGGAAGAGCCGGACTTTGAAGAGGGAGAATAGCCCATGGAACCACAGGTAACCGTCATCGGAGCCGGCCTGGCAGGCAGTGAAGCCACCTGGCAGCTGGTCAAGCGGGGCATTCCCGTCCGGCTCATCGAGATGCGGCCAAAGAAAATGCCGCCCGCTTTTCACACCGACGGCTTCTGCGAACTGGTGTGCTCCAACTCCCTGCGTTCCGATTCTCTCAACAATGCCGCCGGCATTATGAAGGAAGAGATGCGGATTCTGGATTCTCTGGTTATGAAGGCTGCCGATGATAACGCCGTACCGGCAGGCAGCGCTCTGGCCGTGGACAGACAGGGCTTTTCTGATCAGGTCACACAAACCCTGAAAAACCATCCTCTGGTGGAATTTGTCAGTGAAGAAGTCACCGAGATTCCCGACGGGCCGGTGATCATTGCCACAGGTCCTCTGACCAGTGATGCCCTGGCAGCGGATATTGCCAGACTCACTGAAAAAGACGCCTTCCATTTCTATGATGCGGCTGCGCCTATTGTGGAAAAAGATTCCATCGACTTTGACAAGGCCTACTTCAAGTCCCGCTATGACAAGGGGGAAGCCTCCTATATCAACTGCGCCATGTCCCAGGAAGAATACGACCGCTTCTATGAAGAGCTGATCAACGCCCAGTGTGTTGAACTGCATCATTTCGAAGACCTGAAAGTCTTTGAAGGCTGCATGCCTGTAGAAGAAATGGCCAGAAGGGGAAAAATGACCCTGCTTTTTGGCCCCCTCAAACCCGTTGGCCTGGAACGGGAAGGTGAACATCCCGCTGCCGTTGTGCAGCTGCGCCAGGATAATGTCTCCGGCTCTCTCTACAATATTGTAGGATTCCAGACTCACCTGACCTGGCCTGAACAGAAACGGGTATTCTCCATGATCCCCGGTCTGGAAAACGCCAGATTCACCCGCTATGGTGTGATGCATCGCAACTCCTTCATCAGCTCTCCGGGCTTTCTCAATGAGAACTACCAGTGCCTCAAACGCCCTGATCTGTTCTTTGCCGGACAGCTCACCGGGGTGGAAGGTTATGTGGAAAGCACCGCTTCCGGTCTGGTGACCGGTATCAGCATGGCCCGCTATCTGCAGAGCAAAGAACAGATTCCCTTTGGCCGCTCTTCTGCCATCGGAGCTCAGGCCTACTATATTTCCCATGCGGATCCAAAGCATTTCCAGCCCATGAACGCCAACTTCGGCATCATGGAGTTGAAGGAAAAATGCAAAAAGAAGGAACGCAAGGAAAAGATGGCTGAAAAAGCGCTGGAACGCGCCAGAGAGCTTGCTCATGTCCTCGATGAATGAGCAGGTGGATGCTTTTCTCCAGCACGTCTATCTGTCCAATACCCGCAGCACCGACACCATGGATGCCTATGGGCGGGATCTTCATGAATTTCAGAACTTCTGCTCCAGCCGGAACATTTCTTCCTTTGAAGAAGTAACCCGGCTGGATTTTCTGGATTTTCTGGCGGCCATCCGCAAGAGAGAAGACGGCAGTCTGCTCAAGAATTCCACCATCCGCCGCAAGATCTCGGTTCTGCGCTCCTTCTACCGCTGGATGCAGGCCGAATGCGGACTGAAGAAAAACCCCATTCAGACCATTGGCAGAATGAGGCAGGAAAAGAAAATGCCCGAAGTCCTCTTTCCCGAGGAAGTCCGGGATTTTCTCAATACCTATGATCTGTCCGATCCGCTCCAGCACAGAGACCGGATTCTCTTTTCCATCATGTATGCCTGCGGTCTGCGCCTGTCGGAAACCCTGAGCCTCAGACTGGATGACTTCAACTTTCCCCAGCGGACTCTGCGGATCACCGGTAAGGGAAGCAAGGAGCGCATGGTGCCTTTTCCCGCCAGTCTGGGCAGAGAAATCATTGCCTGGCAGGGGAAGGATCACGGACAGGACCTGCTCTTTGTCAACCGCTTTGGCAGGCCGCTGAGCGCCAGAGGCGTGCAGCAGAACATGCAGAAGCATGCCGATGAAATCGCTCTGGGCATGCAGGTGCATCCCCACATGCTGCGCCATTCCTTTGCCACCCATCTGCTGGACAACGGGGCGGATATCCGCAGTGTGCAGGAACTGCTGGGACATTCTTCTCTGTCCACCACCCAGATCTACACCCACGTCTCCAGTGCAAGACTCCATGCGGTCTATGACCTGGCCTTTGGAAAAGAAGGTTCCGGGGAAAAAGAGGACTGAACGCAGAGAACAGAAGGCTAAAACGGAAACTGCCGGGCTCTGAAGGTCCATGACCTCTCACAAACTGTCATGGAATCATGGAGAAGAGATCGGAAAGTGTCCATCAGAGAAGAGAAGATCACATTTCAGGGGCGGATTGACGGAAAAACCGGGACTGCCCTTGCAATGTCAACCTAAAAAGGATTACACTGTCAAATGCGTGAAAGTGCAAATACACACATCATGGATGGAGATGCCCGTGCACACAGTGTTACATCTCTTGGAAATGATGGAGGATTAACGGAAAGGTAGAAACTTATGTCAAACATTGTAAGCATGAAGAAAATGCTTGAGAATGGTGTTCATTTCGGACATCAGACTCGCAGATGGAACCCTAAGATGAAACCATACATCTACACAAGCAGAAACGGGGTTTACATCGTTGACCTGAACCAGACTATGGAACAGGTAGAAAAAGCCTATAACGAACTGAAGAACATCACTGAACAGGGTGGAAAAGTTCTGTTCGTTGGTACAAAGAAACAGGCTGCTGAAACCGTTCAGGAACAGGCTGAACGCTCCGGCTCCTTCTATGTTAACCAGCGCTGGCTGGGCGGTCTGCTCACCAACTTCCGCACTGTACAGAAACGTGTAAAACGCCTGATCGAAATCGAAGAGATGGAAGCAAGCGGAAAACTGGAAGTTTACACCAAGAAGGAACAGGCTCAGATCCTGAAAGAAAAATCCAAACTGGAAACATCCCTGGGTGGTATCAAGGAAATGAAGAAACTGCCTGATGCCCTGGTGATCATTGACCCGAAAGAAGAGCACAATGCAGTGGCTGAAGCCAAGAAGCTGAACATCCCTGTATTTGCTATGCTGGATACAAACTGCAACCCTGATGATGCAGATTTCCCCATTGCATCCAACGATGATGCAAACCGTTCCATTAAGCTGATTACCACAATCCTGGCTGATGCTATCGTTGATGCCAAGGGTGGCGTACGCGAAATCGCTTACCTGGATATCCCTGAAGAAGACGTAAACATGGAAGACGTTGTCCGCAACGTTGAAGCTCAGATTGCTGAAAACGAAAGAAGACGTCGTCAGCGTAACGAAGAGCGCAGAAAACGCAACATGGAACGCCGCAACCAGGGCAGACGTCCTTACAACAACAACCGTCCTGGTGGACCTCGTCAGCCCAGAGAAGGCCGTCCCGCTGGAAACAACGGTGAAAGAGCTGCAGCTCCCCGTCAGGAAGCAGCTCCCGCTGAAAAGAAAGAACAGGCTTAAGTCTGAACCCGGATCATCGGGTCCAAAAGGAGAATAGAAATGGCTATCACTGCTAAACAGGTTAAAGAACTGCGCGAAAAAACCGGCGCAGGCATGATGGACTGCAAAAAGGCTCTTACCGCTACAGACGGTGATATGGCTAAAGCCGTAGACTGGCTGCGTGAAAAAGGTATGGCCAAAGCAGAAAAGAAGGCTGGACGCGTTGCTGCTGAAGGTCTGACAAGAGTATATGCTGACGGCAATACTGCTATTATCTTCGAAGTAAACTCCGAAACTGACTTCGTTGCCAAGAACGAACAGTTCCTGGGTCTGCTGGATACTCTGCAGAACGTTCTGATGGAGAACAAGCCTGCTTCCGTTGAAGAAGCTCTGACTCTGGTTACTCCTGAAGGCACTGTAAACGAACTGATCGTTAACGCTACTGCTACCATCGGTGAAAAGATCACTCTGCGCAGACTGGCAGTTGTTGAAAAGACCGATGCACAGGAATTCGGTACCTACATGCACAACGGCGGTGCTATCTCCGCTCTGGTTGTTCTGGAAGGTGCTACTCCTGAAATCTGCAAAGGCATGGCCATGCAGGTTGCTTCCATGCGTCCCAGCTACATCTCCCAGAGCGATGTACCTGCAGAAGCTGTAGAACACGAAACAGAAGTTCAGAAGCAGATCATGGCTGCTGATCCCAAACTGGCTGGCAAGCCTGAAAAAGTGCTGGAAGGCATCCTGAAGGGAAAAGTTTCCAAGCACTTCCAGGACGAATGCCTGATGGATCAGGAATACTTCCTGGAAAGCAAGACCAAAGTTGGTCAGTTCCTGAAGAACAACCATGCATCCGTTGTAGAATTCATCCGTTTCCAGGCTGGCGAAGGTCTGGAAAAGAAGGAAGAAGACTTTGCTGCTGAAGTAGCTGCTCAGATGGCTGCTGCTAACAACTAAGTTCGACAACCCAATTCAACATTTGAAAGCTTCCTGTCCCGTACAGGAGGCTTTTTTTGTGTGCCGCCAGTCCTGAATACAGGGGAAAACCCTTTAGATAAAGGGGAAAAGAATGGCTCTCAAAAGACAAGTGAAAAACAGAAAAAACTTCACAAATTGTGTTGACATCCCCTGTCCCCGGGTGTATTCTTAATGAGTCTTGTGAAACAAGTCAAAATATTCACAAGTGGATCTTTGAAAAACGAACATCAACTAAAGACATAACAGAAAGGTCTAACGA
>Belle_p2__coassemble_1913_pt1 | contig 18551 bp, 17 predicted proteins | sample Belle_p2__metabat2_low_PE_004 | metagenome-assembled genome bin Belle_p2 | reverse complement strand
TGATATCTGGCCTTTTTTCTCGTCAATTACACGAAGCAATTCTAGTTATTTGTATTCCGTCTCCACCAGGGCAGAGGACATGCTCTCTTCCCGCGCCAGCATCCGGTTGGCGTTGCCGCGGATCGTGTTGATTTCTCCAATATGGGCAATGAGCCGGTTGGGATGCGCCCGCTGCCAGCTGGGCGTCGTATTGGTGGAAAAACGGGAATGCACAATGGCTATGGCAGACCGATAGTCTTCATCCTGCAGATCCGGATAGAACCGGCGCAGCTGATCCACCAGGAACATCCCCTTATAGACGATGGTCCTTGAAGACAGGGAAGCGACGTAAGTATCCGGACAGGATTTTTCAAATTCACGACGGATAACATAGAGCTTTCTGTCAAAATCCAGTCCCTTTTCCACATCTTCCGGTTTTTCCACGAACCCCTGCCAGATGGAAGGCTCGCAGTCTCTGGCTGCCTGACCCAGAATCTCTTCCTGCACAGGCACCTTTCTCCAGCCCAGAAATCGACAGCCTTCCTTTGCAGTAATAGTCTGGAACAGCTTTTTAGCTTCATTTCTTTTCAGTTCATTCTGGGGAAAGAAGAACATCCCCACGCCATACTCTCTGGCTTCCTTCAGTTCAATGCCTTCCCTGGCCGCTTCTTTTCTGAAAAAGTCGTGGCAGATCTGGACAAGGATTCCGACGCCATCTCCCACAGTCCCAGTGGCATCTTTTCCGGCACGGTGTTCCAGCTTTTCAACAATCTGCAGAGCCTGCTCGACAACGCTTCGAGTCGGGATCCCGTCCATACGGCAGACCGCACCGATTCCACAGGCATCATGTTCCATTTTTTCAAAGTTCATAGAGTTCTTCCTTTCTCACTGTCCGGACTCTCCATAATTCGAGAGCACCCGGGCAGAAGGATCATTGACATCACATCCAGGCCAGGTTTTATTGGGCATCCAGAAATCGGCAATCATTTCCGCCTGACCCGGATAGTATTTTTCAAACAGCTCCCGGTAGAGCAGGGATTCTTTGGTAAAAGGTCGTCCATGGGAGTATCGGGCTGCCTTTTCTGCAAACTGTTCATCTGTATAGGTTTCTTCCGCCAGTTCTTTGAGATCATCGGCCATGGAATGCCCCACCGCATCGGAGAACGCCGCTTTTTCTCTCATGAGAATGGATTCCGGAAGCAGATGGTCCTGCTCAAAGGCATGACGCAGCAGGTACTTGCCTTTGTTGTAACGGTTCATTTTCAGTTCTGGATCAATGTTCATGACATAGCGCACGAACTCCGGATCTCCAAAGGGGACTCTGGCTTCCATGGAATGAGATGAAATACAGCGATCAGCCCGCAGAACGTCATACATATAGAGTTCCCGGATCCGTTTGGCGCTTTCCTGCTGGAAGGCCTGAGCATCCGGTGCAAAATCTGTGTATTTATATCCGAAGAGCTCATCAGAGATTTCTCCTGTGAGCAGCACTCTCACATCACTGATTTCCCGGATCTTTTTGCACAGAAGATACATGCCCATGGAAGCGCGGACTGTGGTGATATCCCAGGTGCCCAGATGGGCAATGACTTCTTCCAGAGAATCCAGCACTTCCTGTCTGGTCATGGTCAGCTCGGTGTGATGGCTGCCGATGAAATCAGCGGCTTCTCTGGCATATTTCAGATCGATGGCATCCGTATCCATTCCAATCGCAAAGGTTCGGATCGGTTTCTCTGAAAGAGACTGGGCAATGGCGCAGACCAGGGAAGAATCGAGACCACCGGAAAGAAGAAATCCCACTGGCGCATCCGAGTCCAGTCTTTTTTCCACGGCTGCAATCAGACGGTCATGAATTCCGGCACAGACTGTTTCCAGATCCTGTTCCGGATTCGGTTCGGACTGACTCAGATCCAGATAGCAGATAAACTGTCCATTCTAATAAAAATGACCGGGTGGGAAGGGAATAACCTTTTTTGTCAGATTCATGAGGTTTTTGGCTTCTGAGGCAAAGACGATTTCTCCCTTGTCAGTCCATCCGTAAAACAGCGGCCGGATGCCCATGGGATCTCTTGCGGCTACAAGAGACCGGGTTTTGTGGTCATAGAGGATGCAGGCAAATTCAGCATCCAGCATGCCAAACATCTCTGTTCCATATTCCTCATAAAGAGGGAGAAGGATTTCACAGTCACTGTCTGACTGGAAAACATATCCTTTGTCTTCCAGCTCTTTCTTCAGGGTTCTGAAACCGTAGAGTTCTCCATTACACACCACCGCATTGCCATTCAGGACAAAAGGCTGCATGCCTTCGGGGGAGAGCCCCATGATGGCCAGCCGCTGGAAACCCAGCACGGCTCCTGGAAGAGTCAGAATCCGTTCATCGTCAGGTCCTCTGGTTTGGGTGGAAGCCAGCGCTTCCATGGCCTGTTCTTCTGAAAAATGTTCAGACTGAATCGCAAATACGGTACACATAAAGAAACCTCCTGTCGTTTTCTTCTCCGTCTTTATGGGAAAATCAGACGGCAGAACAACTGCCGTCTGATGAAAATCGTTTTTTACTGAATGCCGAAGAGCAGCTTTCCGTAGGTCGGGAAAGGCCAGTCTCTGGCATCGGTGATCTGCTCGAGATCATCGCAGGGTTCACGCAGAGCAGCCATGGCCGGAATGACTTCATCCCGCACCGCAAAGGCTTTTTGTTCAAAATCCTCCAGGGCACATTCTCTGGCATAGGCATCTTCCAGGACCTTCAGCGCCTGGCAGGCTCTGCTGGTGAGAAGGGAAGACTCTGCCAGCGTTTCTTCTTCATAGTCACAGGGCAGATCCGGAGAAATGGACTTTTTAGCCAGCAGGGTGTCGGCCAGCTTTTTCTGCATCTGGCTGACAGCCGGCAGAATTTCCTTTCTGGCCATATTGACCATGGTTCTGGCTTCAATGTTGAGCAGATTGACGTATTCTTCCATGAGGATTTCATAGCGGGAAAGCACTTCTTCTCTGGAGAAGACGCCATTTCTTTCGAAGAGTTCGATGTTTTCTTCTCTTTTGAAGTAAGGAAGGGCATCGGGGGTGGTCTTCAGATTCAGCAGACCTCTTTCTTCTGCTTCTTTCACCCATTCATCGGAGTAGCCGTTGCCGTTAAAGATGATGCGGCTGTGATCTTTGAAAATGGACTGCAGCAGGACATGCACGGCGGAATCAAAGTCAGGTGCCACTTCCAGTACGTCCGCAATTTCTGCCAGAGCATCCGCAATGACGGTGTTAAGAATGACGTTGATGCCTGCAATGGACTGAGCGGAGCCTGGCATACGGAATTCGAACTTGTTGCCGGTAAAGGCAAAGGGTGAAGTCCGGTTGCGGTCTGTAGTGTCCTTCGGGAGGTTTGGAAGAACTTTTGCCCCGATGCTCATGAAGACTTTGTGGTGATCACCATAGGTTTTTTCATCCCGGATGGCTTCGATGACTTCTTCGAGTTCTTCGCCCAGGAAGATGGAGATGATGGCCGGTGGAGCTTCATTGGCACCCAGCCGGTGATCGTTGCCGGCTGTAGCAACAGACAGTCTCAGCAGATCCTGGTGCTCATCCACGGCTTTGATGATGGCAGCCAGGAAAACCAGAAACTGCAGGTTTTCATAAGGGGTATCTCCGGGCTCCAGCAGGTTCATTCCCGTGTCGGTGCTCATGGACCAGTTGTTGTGCTTTCCGGATCCGTTGATGCCCTCAAAGGGCTTTTCATGCAGCAGAGCCACCATGCCATGCTTTTTGGCAATGCGCTGAATCAGCTCCATGGCCAGCTGGTTGTGGTCGGTAGCCAGGTTGGTGGTGGTGAAGACCGGAGCCATTTCATGCTGGGCGGGAGCCACTTCGTTATGTTCGGTCTTGGCGGTAACCCCCAGTTTCCAGAGCTCCACATTCAGATCGTTCATGAAGGCCTGGACTCTGGATTTGATGGTGCCAAAGTAGTGGTCTTCCATTTCCTGACCTTTGGGGCTCATGGCCCCAAAGAGAGTACGTCCGGTGTAAACCAGATCTTTTCTGGCCAGGAAGTATTCCCGGTCCACCAGGAAATATTCCTGTTCGGGCCCGACTGTGGTTTTTACGTTTTTGACTTCCTCGTTTCCAAAGAGCCGAAGAATCCGTAAGGCCTGCCGGTTGATGGCTTCCATGCTGCGAAGAAGCGGTGTTTTCTTATCCAGGGCATGTCCGGTATAGGAGCAGAAGGCGGTGGGAATGCAGAGCACGCCTTCCTTGATAAAAGCCGTACTGGTGGGATCCCAGGCGGTATAGCCCCGGGCTTCAAAAGTGGCCCGCAGACCGCCGGAAGGGAAGGAAGAAGCATCGGGTTCCCCCTTAATCAGCTCCGTTCCCTTGAATTCCATGATGACTTTTCCATTGCCATCAGGAGCAATGAAGGAATCATGCTTTTCAGCTGTGATGCCGGTCATGGGCTGGAACCAGTGCGTGTAATGGGTCGCTCCTTTCTCAATGGCCCAGACTTTCATCGCATGGGCTACCGCATTGGCGATTTTGCGGTTCAGAGGCAGGCCGTCATCGATGGTTTTTCTCAGCTCCTTATACGTTTCCTTGGGCAGGCGCTCACGCATCGTTTCATCATCAAAAACATTTTCTCCGAAGATTTCGGGTACCATTTTCTCCATAAACGATCTCCTTTTTTCAACAAAAAAAGGCAGGGACGCAATTCCCCCATCGCCCAGGAACATACCTGAGGTGGAAGTGAAGGCGTCCTTGCCTTTGATTGACTGTACCTTACTCTGCGACAGGAGCCGTGTCAACCAATTGACTGAAAAATCTTTCTGAAAAAAGTGTTAGATGATTTTCAATCAGCAGGTATACTCTTTTGCAGGAGGGATTTTTTATGACCAGGGAAGAAGTAATGGAAATTGTAGAACGGGAAGACGTGAAATTCATACGGCTGGCCTATTTCGATGTCCGGGGGGTCCAGCATAATGTGTCCATCATGCCTAACCGGCTGCAGAGAGCATTCGAAAAGGGAATTGCGGTGGACTGTGCCTGCGTTCCCGGATTTGGAGAAGAGGCAGAATCGGATCTCTATCTCATTCCGGATCCAGAGACTATGACTTTTCTCCCATGGCGATCTGCGGAAACAGGCGTCATCCATATGGTCTGCAGCCTGTACCGGCCTGATGGCAGGCTCTTCGAACAGGACTCCAGACAGATTCTCAAAAAAGCCATCGAACACGCCTGGCAGGCTGATCTGGATCTGATGATGGCGGCCAAATTCGAGTTTTACCTGTTTCGCCTGGATGAAAATGGAAACCCAACCCGGATCCCCTTTGACCAGGGCGGATATATGGATGTGGCACCACTGGACAGGGGAGAAAACGTGCGCCGTGCCATCTGCCTGACGCTGGATGAAATGGGGCTCGACCCGCAGAAATCCTTTCACCAGGAGGGACCGGGACAGAATGAAATTGATTTCCATTTCAACGAGCCTTTGAGAGCCGCTGATGAAGCTTCCATTTTCAAATGGGTTGTCAGAACGTCCGCAAACGCCAATGGCCTGTATGGCGATTTTTCGCCCAAACCCTTAAAGGATCAGCCAGGCAGCGGATTACACATCCAGATCCATCTTCATGACGTGGTAAGGGAAGTAAGAGATTCCTTTATTGCGGGCATTCTAAAGTACGTGAGAGAAGCAACCCTCTTTTTCAATCCTTCCAGAGAATCCTATGAACGCCTGGGCCGGGACAGAGCTCCGGGCTGTGCTTCCTGGTCGGATACCCTGCGCAACGTCATGGTTCGCATTCCCGGACGCTCTCCAGACGTCGTCGAACTGAGAACCGCTGACTGTCTCGCCAATCCTTATCTGGCTTTTGCGCTCATGATTGAGGCAGGACTTCGAGGAATCAGAGAATCCCTGAAACTGCCCAAACCCTGGCAGACAGGCCATGCAGAACCCTGTCCACGACTTCCAAGAAGTGTGGAGCAGGCCAGAGAACTGGCTACAGATTCGCAGTTTGTTCATGATGTGCTGCCATCTGAGATCATCGACTGGTATCTGAAGGGACAGGAGCGCTGATGAAAAGGCGAAAGGTGCTGATCTTCAGCACCAGTCTGCCGGATCGGGAACTTTTCCCGGTTTCGGAGTATGAGCCGCCGGTTCTGGTTTGTTCGGCTGCCGAGGGTAAAAGACTGCTGACGACCAGCCACTTTGACACCATTGCGGTGATCGCCCCGCTGACAGATGAATTCGGTGTGCAGACCGCCAGTGAGATCGACGGACTGCAGAATCAGTATATTCTGCTGATCGTTCCTACTGACTCTCTGGATCTGGCTGCCTATCAGTGCAGGGAACTGCCAGTCTTTGTTCTCTCTTCCAGCGCCCAGTTTTCCACCATCCAGCAGTCCATCCGGTTTCTGGAAAAAGCCGGGGAACGGATGGAAAAACTGGAAAAAGCGCTGGCGAAAGAGAAGCGGCGGTTTCAGGAGGAAAAGGAAATCACGCTGTGCAAGATCAGACTCATCGAAAGTCTCGGCTGGAGTGAAGAACAGGCACACCGTTATATCGGCAAAACGGCCATGGATCATTCCGTCACAAAGCTTGCTGCCGCCAGATCCGTCATGCGCCGCCTGGACTTTCTGGCCAGAAAGAAACAGGAAGAAGAAAACAGATGAATCGTTTAAGGGACAGGTTGGAATGGTCTGTCCTTTTCTTCTGGTTGGAAGGAAGAATCCTCATTGATCCATCGGAACAGATAAAAGAAAGGCATTCGCCGGAGTGTGGCGAATGCCTTGTTGGAAAATTCGAAATTAGTTCGTGCTGTCTGCTGTTTCTGCCAGATCAGGTCTTGTCACCAGATATTCAGGATTCAGAGCTTTCCAGTAATCGAAGATGTACTGGTCATGCACTTCAAATCCGTATTTGGTCAGATAGAAGACGGTGCAGTCTGTGGAAACTTCGGAGTTGGAAGACAGAGCTGTGATGATGTCATCCAGGTTTTCTGTGTAGTCAGCGCTCACGATGTTCACAGCATAGTAGCTCTTGTCATCGGTGGAGGTGTCATCACTGAAAATTTCATCCAGAACACCGCTTGCAGTGGTTTCGGACAGGGTGTTCACCAGACGTGCTGGCAGGGCAGTGTTGTCCTTGGTGATGATCTGAGCGTTGCCCATGTAGGCAGCGCCGCTGGAAGCGTACTGTTCAGCCACTTCAGATCCGGCTTCACCATTTCTCATGGCTTCCTGAGCCTTGGCAGCGTTGTCTTCGCTGTCAGTCTGAACGATTTCAACCTTCACGGGTTTGAATTCTTCTTCGATGGCAGCCTGGCATTCTGTGAAGTACTTCTTTGTCAGTTCTGTGGACTGAACGCTGGGGATGAGCACGTTGTTGATGTAATCATCCTTATCCTTGTAGCCGTAGCTCTTGAGCTGTTCTTCGAAATCTTCGCTGGAAGAAGCGTAAGTGTTATACATGCCTTCAGCCTGTTCCATGATTTCATCGGTGGTTCCGACTTCTTCGTTGAAGATCAGCTGCTGAGCAGCCTGCAGGGTCAGGGCAGGACCGTTTACACGCTTGATGAGCTGATACTCATCGTTCTTGGTGTAGGTCTTGTTTCCGATGGTCATCAGTTTTTCTGAGCCATCAGCAACATTGGTGTTGGCGCCGGCGCAGCCGGTGAGAGCCATCATGGAGATGGCTGCAGCAATCAGGAGTTTCTGTTTCATTCGGATTCACTGCCTCCTGTCTGGTTCTTGATGTAGTTTTCAACCTGGGATTTCACAGTTTCGTCTTCGAAGGTGATTTCCAGGGACTTGGCATAGGATTCTACAATAGTTGTTTCCAGTCCGGCGTTGGCATTGATGATGGCATAAAGCATACCGTTGGAGATATCGGTGTTTTCGCTGTTGAGCAGGGCTTCGATATCATCTTCATCAACGTGGATCAGATACAGAGCAGAAGTGCCGGCATCTTCATCGGTTACGGTGATCCAGTCACTGGTTTCACCCTTAGCCAGTTCAGTGGCGGCGCTGATCAGCTGAGCATCCAGAGCCGTGTTGGAGGAGTCGATGTAGCCATAGACGCCTCCGTTTGCTGCGGTGGTGTCATCGGAGAAGCTGGTGGCAACGGAAGCGAAGTCGTCTCCGTTTTCCAGAGCCTTGTCGATGTTGTCCTTCTTGGTCTGAACTTCTTCGCTGAGGATTTCAGCGTTCGGTGTATCTACCTTAATAATGGAAACCGCTCTGGGAGAAGTGGTAACGGAATCCTTGAGTTCATCCAGGTGGTCCTTGACGTACTCACGGTTCAGTTCTCTCTGCTTGATGGACATGAGGCAGTAGTCTTCCAGGGAATCCTCTCCCTCAAAGCCGTAACCGGCCAGCTCGGAGATGATACTCAGTCTGGTCTTGCCGGTTGTATCGGCATCCATATTGGTTTCAATGGTTTTGCGCATGGATTTGGCCTCGCTCTTCATGGCTGAAGTAGCATCCATGCTCTGGTCAACCACCGCATTTCTGTACATGTTGTACAGCAGGGACTGGTTGAATGGCTGGTATTTGTCAAAAATCGTGGAACTGTCGACATCTCCGAGAGTGGTAGAAGCGACAACATCCTTGCCGTCAGCTGTCTTGGAGGACACATTGTCCTTGTTCAGATCGGCGATGTAGTAGATCAGACCTCCGATCATGAGCACGGCAACAAGGCAGACAAACCAGTATTTTCTGAGAAATTCTGACATGATGCAGCTGCTTATTTCCCTTTTGGCGGCAGCTTGTTCCTTTCTATCATTGCCAAAAGAGATCGCAAACGCTTACAGAACAGATATTCAGGCGCTCGCGTAATCTCGAAAATTATACGAAAGTTCACACACAATTGCAATGTAAGCCTGAAACACCGCTGAAAGCTGGCTCAATCACCGATAGATAAAGCTGATTTGGCGATTTTTTCGGATTGAACAAAAGGGCCTGTACCGATATAATCAGTTAGTTGTATGCTATCATTTGCATGAAAAGAGGTAAGTACATGGCAACTCTCAAGATCGAAGATCTGCATGTCAGCGTTGAGGACAAGGAAATCCTAAAGGGCCTCGATCTGACCATCAGATCCGGTGAACGACACGCACTAATGGGGCCGAACGGAAACGGTAAATCCACCCTGCTGGCTGCCATTATGGGAAACCCCAAATATAAAGTTACCCAGGGTTCCATTACCCTGGACGGCCGGGATGTCCTGGCCATGGAAGTAGACGAAAGAAGCAGAGCCGGTCTGTTTCTGGGCATGCAGTACCCGTCTGAAGTGCCCGGAGTGACCAATTCCGACTTCCTGCGGACAGCCATCAATGCCCGCAGAGAATCCCCGATCTCTCTGTTCAAGTTCGTAAAGGGCATGGATACTGCCATTCATGAACTGGAAATGAAGCCTGACCTGGCTCACCGGTTTCTGAATGTCGGCTTCTCCGGCGGTGAAAAGAAGCGCAATGAAATTGTTCAGATGCTCCTTCTCAAACCGTCCATCGCCATGCTGGATGAAATCGACTCCGGCCTGGACGTTGACGCCCTGCGCATCGTAGCCGATGCAGTATTAAAGGAACAGAAAGAAACCGATCTGGGTCTGATCGTGGTCAGCCACTATGCCCGGTTCCTGGATTACCTGGATGTCACCCATGCTCATGTGCTCATGGACGGCAGACTGGTTGTATCCGGCGGCAGGGAACTGGTGGAAAAGGTCGATTCCGAAGGTTACGAATGGATTGAACGGGAATATCACGTTCATGCAGCCCGGGAAGAAAAGAAGAAACCCATTCTTCTGGAATCCTGCGGGGCCAAGAAGACGGAGTAGGGCTCATGGAAAAACGCTATACAGAGCGCTTTCATGAAAAACTGGATCTCCATCAGACAGAAACCCTGGACCTGACCTTTGATGAACGCAGCGAAGGCACTGTAGAGCTCTTCTTCAGAGAAGACCTCGAGAGCCTGAATCTGCACATCCAGGCAGACAGAGACAGTTCTGTGAAACTTTATCTGCAGAACGAAAGCGGACGGGAAGTCACCTGCCGCATCGTCTGCGATCTGGATCATGATGCCAGAGTGCTCATGGGTCTGCTGGACCTGGAGAAGGAAGGTTTCGATCTGGATCTTGTCAGCAACCTCAATGAGCAGGGCGCAGACTTTGAAGTCTTCACCGGCCAGCTCTGTCTGAAGGACGCCCCCAAGAAGGGGCACATGAAAGTGATCCACCACACTGGCCATACCTATGGCAACATGCACAACTTTGCGGTGGTCTACGATTACGGAAACTATGAAATGGTGGCTGACGGCACCATCAAAAAGGGATGCCCCGGTTCCGAGTCTCATCAGGAGACCCGCGTTCTGACCATGGGCACCCACCATCGTGCCGAAGCCATCCCCATCCTTTATATAGATGAGAACGACGTTAAGGCGTCTCATGCACTGAGCATCGGCCAGCCTGATGCCAGCCAGCTTTACTACCTGCAGTCAAGAGGACTTAATAAGGAACAGGCCATGGGCCTGCTCTCCATCGGTTACTTTATGCCGGTCATCAGCCTGCTCGAGGACGAAAGTCAGCGCGACCACGTCCGGCAGGAGATGGAAAGGAAGGTTGGACTGAATGGATATTCAGAAAAACATTGATGAAATCAGAGCGCAGTTTCCTATTCTCAAAAGAAAAATGAACGGTTTTCCACTGGATTACCTGGACAGCTCTGCTACAACCCTGAAACCAAAACCCGTGATTGATGCGGTGGTCAACTACTACGAATATCTGGGAGCCAATGCCCACAGAGGCGACTACCAGATGTCCGTTCAGGTGGACGCAGCATTTGAAGGCGCCCGCAAGATCATGCAGAAATATATCAACGCCGCCCGTCCGGAAGAAATCTGCTTTACTTCCGGCGCCACCGAAGCCCTCAACGAAGTGGCCATGATGGTGGTCAACGACCTTCTGCAGCCCGGTGACGTGGTTCTCTCCACCGAGACTGAACACGCCAGCAACATCCTGCCCTGGCAGCAGGCCGGCTTCCAGAAAGGTGTTGATGTGGCTTTTGTTCCTCTGAATGAAAACGGCAGCTTCTCTCTGGACAATCTGAAGAAGATGCTCGATGAAACCGAAAACGTCAAGGTCATCACCGTGGCGCAGGTTTCCAACGTGCTGGGCTTTGAAGCTCCCGTGGAAGAAATCGGTCAGATCTGCAAGGAAAGAGGCATCCTCTTTGTGGTCGACGGTGCCCAGAGTGTGGCCCATCTGCCTATTGACGTGCAGAAGATGAACTGCGATTTCTTCTGCTTCTCCGGACACAAGATGTGCGGTCCTACCGGCATCGGTGTCATGTACGGAAAATATGAACTGCTCGACAAGCTGTGGCCTTCCATTTTCGGCGGCGAAAGCAATGCCCGGTTCAACAAAAACGGCGATCTGATTCTCAAAAAGCCGCCCATGAAGTTTGAATCCGGCACCCAGCCCATTGAAGGCGCCATCGGCATGGGCGCAGCAGCCACCTATATCGAAAGCATCGGCCGTGAAAACATTCACGCCTATGAGCTGTTGCTCAAGCAGCATTTCCTGGACAGAGCGGATGTAGAACTCAAGGACAAGATTGAGATCTACAACCGCGATTCCAAGTCCGGCATCATCACCTTCAACGTTTACGACAAGGGACAGCTGATCTTCCCACAGGATGTGGCCAGCTACCTGTCCAGCCAGGGCATTGCCGTTCGAAGCGGCCAGCACTGCGCCAAGCTGATGGGTGATGTGGTCAAGGCTCCCGGCACCGTTCGGGCCAGCCTGTATTTCTACAACAACCTCAATGACGTCGATCGTCTGATCGAAGCCATCAAGGAAACAACCTTTGAAAAGGTTCTTGATATTTATTTCTAGAAAGGAGAATCGCCATGGCAATTGATCCTTCTTACCTGCGGGAGATTATCATGGATAACTACCAGTATCCCCGCAACAAGAAACTCACCGAAGAACCGGGATATCTGTCCAGACACATGGCCAGTGATTCCTGTATCGACGATATTACCGTTCAGGCCAGATTTAAGGACGGCAAGGTGGACGATGTCCGCTTTGACGGCCAGGCCTGCACCATCTCTACGGCTTCCACCTCCATCCTCACCGAACTGGTGAAGGGTAAGACCCTGGAAGAAGCCAAGAAAATTATTGACAACTACTTTGCCATGATTGACCAGAGAGAATTTGATCCCGAGCTGCTGGATGAAGCCATTGCCTTCCAGACAGTGGGCCAGCAGGCCAACCGGATCAAGTGCGCCACCATCGGATGGAAAGCTCTGGATGAAATGATTGACGAAGAAGAAAAACTGGAAAAATCGGAGGCCGAGAATGTCTGACCGCAGCGATATCAATCAGGTGCTCGAGGACGAAGAATACAAATACGGCTTTCATGACAAAGACGTATCTGTCTTCAAGACCGGCAAGGGCCTGACGGAAGAAACCGTCCGGGAAATCTCCGCCATCAAGAAGGAGCCGGAATGGATGCTCCAGCGAAGACTCGATGCCTACCACTCCTTCAGAGACCAGAAGAACCCCGGCTGGGGACCCGATCTTTCCGAAATTGATTTTGATGAGTTCACCTACTACATCAAACCCACCGAAAAAACCGAAGACAGCTGGGATGAAGTGCCCGACACCATCCGCGACACCTTCGACCGTCTGGGCATTCCCGAAGCCGAACAGAAGTTCCTGGCCGGCGTGAGCACCCAGTATGAATCCGAAGTGGTTTACCACAACATGCTGAAGGAAGTGGAAGAAAAAGGGGTCATCTTCCTGGATACCGACAGCGCTCTGCGCGAGCACCCGGAAATTTTCAAAAAGTACTTCGGCAAGGCCATCCCCTATACCGACAACAAGTATGCCGCTCTGAATACAGCTGTGTGGTCTGGCGGCAGCTTCATCTACGTCCCCAAAGGCGTCAAGCTGGAAAAGCCTCTGCAGAGCTACTTCCGCATCAACTCCCAGTCTTCCGGTCAGTTTGAAAGAACGCTGATCATCGTAGACGAAGGAGCTGACGTGCACTATGTAGAAGGCTGCACAGCACCCATCTACTCCAAGGACTCCCTGCATGCCGCTGTGGTGGAAATCTACGTTCACAAGAACGCCAAGTGCCGCTACTCCACTGTGCAGAACTGGTCTGCCAACATCATCAACCTGGTGACCAAGCGAGCCATGGTTTATGAAAACGGCCATATGGAATGGATCGACGGCAACATCGGAAGCCACATCAACATGAAGTATCCGGCCTGTGTTCTGCTGGAACCCTACGCCAAGGGAACCACCATCTCCATTGCGGTGGCCGGGGAAACCCAGGTGCAGGATGCCGGTGCCAAGATGATTCATCTGGCTCCCTACACTTCCAGCAACATCATCTCCAAGTCCGTAGCCAGAAAGGGCGGGGAAGTGAACTACCGTGGATGGGTCGTTCAGAACTCCAAGGCGGACTATTCCAAGAGCAAGGTGGAATGTGACACCCTGATTCTGGACAAGATGAGCCGTTCGGACACCATTCCTCTCAACCGTCAGCTGAACCAGACATCCCAGATCGAACATGAAGCTACGGTTTCCAACATCAGTGAAGAACAGCTGTTCTATCTGATGAGCCGCGGTCTGTCCAAAGCCAAAGCCACGGAAATGATCGTTATGGGCTTTTTGGAACCATTCACCAGAGAGCTGCCCATGGAATACGCCGTAGAACTCAACCAGCTGCTGAAGCTGGATATGTCCGATTCCATCGGATAAACCAGAGAAAAAACCAAACCACTATGAATACCTTTCGAAAAGAGCTGGCGAAAAAACGCAGCGATATTCGGCAAAGGGAAACTCTGGAAAGGGCCTTGGCCAGCCGGCTGAAGCCCTTTTTCCATTTGGTTCCCCATCAGAAAACAGCCGCCTATTCTCCCATCGGTTCCGAGGCCAATCCCTTTCAGTACCTGCCGCAGGAAAAGGATCTGCTGCTGCCAAGGGTGGAAGATCATACTCACATGGTCTTTGCCGAAAACAGAGATCTGAAGAAAAGTGCCATAGGCATCCCGGAGCCCCAGGGAGAAGAGATGGTTCCCGATGTCCTGTTTGTTCCCCTGCTGGGATTTCAGGACACCTGGCGCATCGGCTATGGCGGCGGTTATTATGACCGCTATCTGGCTGCCCACCCGAAATGCATCACCATTGGCATCGCCTTTGATGAGCAGGAAACAAAGCTGGAAATTCAGCCCTGGGATCAGCCCCTGGATTATGTTGTCACCCCCACCAGATGTCTGGAAAGAGCGACAGGAAAAGGCAATGGAAGCAAGTGAGATACAATACAGTAGAAATGTCTGAGAAGACAGAACGGAGTAAATATGAGCGTCTTAAGTAATATTGAAGAATTCTGGCAGAGATTTCTGGATGTGCAGGACAGCCTGCTGAAATCCCTGCAGGAAAAGGACTACAAGCGCCTGGTTGAAATTGTCGGCGGCCTGGATGAAGAATGCTACGCCATTTCCGGTGCCCATTTCTTTGTGGAAGACAACTTCGAACAGCCTGAAATGACATTTGATTCCGGTCCCAACAAGACCACGCAGTATATCTGCCAGCAGATGCGCAAGCTGGCCCCCATGGAAGTCAAGAAAGTCTGGGTCATCAACGACTTTCTGCCTCCCCTTTCCCAGAAAGCGGTGGAAGCCCAGCTGCAGATCAAGGATGAGATTTACACTCTCTTTGATTTCACAGCCTTCTATGAAGTATTCCCCGAACAGCAGGCAGTCACCGTCAAGCTGTACTGCCCCGGATTCTCTCTCATCGACAACCCGGAGCACAAACGGGAAATGTGCATTTATCTGACCGAGCTGGCGGTAGGAGAACTGATTTTTGAATCCTACATCTCCTCGGTGGATTTCCTGGATGTGCCTGAAAACGGCGTCTCCTTCTGCAACCTCACCGATCTGTATGAAGTAGTGCTGGGAGTTGCCGAATCCAAGGGCTGGAAGGAATACAAATCCCCCACGGATATCTTCTCCGTGTACCAGCCCCATCAGGATTTTGCCAGTGACTCCCTGCGCAAGGACATGAAGCTGATCTTCACCACCCACCCGCTGCTCATTGAAGAGTCTCTGGGAGATGGCAAGGATGTGTTCATGGACCTGCAGGCCAAGGATGGCGAATACGGCTATATCTATTACGCCAACCCCTTCTCCGGCAAGGATGACGCCCTGTTCAGACAGGAGCTCTCCAAGAAAGTGGATGCCGCTTTTGCCCCCCTGCACTGTGCCAAGGTCATTGGCGGTGCCATCGGCAAGAGCTATTCCTACATCGACCTGATCGTCTTTGATCTGCCCAAGTTCAGAGCGGCCTTCAAGCAGATTCAGCAGCAGCTCTTTGAGCAGGTGGAACTGCACTACCGCTCCTTCAACGAGAAAAACTGATTGAAAGAAAGACCTTTCCGCCTCAAGCCCGGAAAGGTTTTTTACGTGTATAAAAGGATTCATAAACCAGTATTCGCGTCATGTGATGCATTTTTTACTCCATATACGACAAAATGGAGAATAAAAGAGATTAGCTATTTACCGTTATTCGAATGCCTATATAATATTTTCCAGACAGATTCTTATTCATCTCCTGAACTCCTTCATACAGATGTCAAAAAGTTTTGTATCAGTCTGATTTTTAATGGGGCAGAGAGCTGTGTCAGGCCGGTTTTTTTCTGGCTATACAGAAAAAGAAAAAACGGTCTTCCCGGGAAGACCGAAAAATCAGAATGAAAAGGGTGAGAAGGCAGACTAGTCCTGATCCAGCATCCGTTCCAGACGTTTGGAAACCCAGGGGTTTTCCTCGTTCCAGTCTCCGCTGGCGGCTCTGGCCAGCACATCGGCATTCTTAAGGATTTCATTGAAGTCCTCTCCGATCCAGGATTTTTTGGAGTGGTTTGCAATGGCCTGGACGATCCGCTCAATTTCTGTCGGATTCCAGCATTCTTCTTCCTTCAGAATGGCTTCTGCCTTGAAGGCAGAGAGTCTTGCATGATCTTTGGAAGGAGCATTGTCCAGAAATTTGGAACAGTCATGAAGCAGAGCGGCAGCCCCGATGAGTTCTGCATCGGTATCTTCCAGATCCGCCTGAGCGCACAGGGCCAGGGAGGCGGTTTCCACCGCTGATGTATGGCTTAAAGCTTCAATGCGCAGGGGCATCCATGCGATGGCGGCATAGGATTCATAGATTCTGTTTCTCAGCTTCTGATAGCGAAGGGAATTCCGGGTGTTTTTCATGAGGTCCTCCAAGAGCCCGCAGCAGTGTGCAGGCTTTTTTTCCAGCATACGAAAAGAAGACAAAAAGAAAAAGCGCCGAAGCGCTTCCTGGTTCTGAATAATTATTCAGCGTTTGCAACGATAGAAACGTTGGCAGCCTGTTTACCTCTATCAGAATCAACAATGTCATAAGTCACTGTCTGACCTTCGTCAAGAGAACGATAGCCTTTCTGGTTGATGGAAGAGTAGTGTACGAATACATCTTTTCCATCTTCTCCAGTAATGAATCCATAGCCTTTTTCAGCGTTGAACCATTTTACTTTACCAGTGTTCATGTATTTACCCCCTGGATCAGAGATTTGAGTTTATATGAACGGTTAAAACGAGAAATCATGCGGGGCATAAAACTGCAGTTTAACAAGGCGAACAATTAAATCCAAAAACTCTAAAATCCTTCGTTAGTCAGTATAACTGACAATAAGCCGTAACGTCAAGCAAATAAATATAATCTCTTTATTGAAGTCTGCACAATGTAGCCATTTTATTATCCGTCAACAATTTAAAAGCACAGATAGTTACGTTTAATTTCAGTAGCTTTATTGAGTAAAAAATTAGAAGAATTCGTTTCAGATATGCGGCTGTTTATCCCTTATCTGATAATTCCAGTATAAGCCCAATCCCCCCGATTTCCGAAGGAAAAACACTGAGTGCCTCTGACCTTTTTGGCAGGCAGTTTCGAACTTCTGTCAGATTGACAGTATTCTGTCGTATAATTTGGATAACGAATAATCGGAGGAAAACTATGCTCATCAAGAATAAGGCCCTGGCCGACGTCGTGGCCAGAACGCTTCACAAAAAGCCCGAAGAACTTTGCGAAGACGACCTGAAGGAGCTGGTTCAGCTCGACGCTTCCAACCTGGAAGCCGACTCACTGGAAGGTCTTCAGTATGCAGAGAATCTGGAAAAACTGAATGTCTCCAATAATGCGCTGCGCGACATCCGTCCTCTGGAAAACCTCATGAACCTGGTGGATCTGGATGTCTCCGGAAACCGTCTGCGCGATATCATTCCGCTGAACGGCCACTTCCAGATGAAACGCCTGAATCTGTCCCGCAACAACCTGTACACCATGGACATCTCTGCTGTGGCAGGCATGATCAATCTGGAGTATCTGAACCTGAAAAAGGCCAAGATCGACAGCCTGATCCATGTGGAAAACTGCAAGAAGCTTCGCGAAATCAAAATCAACACCGAAAACGGCCCCTTTAACTATGCCATCCTGGGCACGCTGCCTGCTCTGGAAATCCTGGACATGTCCGGTATGCGCCGTTTCAATATTGAAGACCTGTCCTATCTAAGCCATCTGACCGAGCTGAACCTGTCCACCAACCTGTTCAGCGATCTGAATCCTCTCGCCAGTATGGCCAACCTGAAAAAACTGGACGTCTCCAACAATCCCTATCTGACCGACTACACTCCGCTGGCTGATTTCCCGGCTCTGGAAGTCCTGAATCTGGACTACAACGAACCCGAATCCTTTGCCTTCCTGGCCAATCTGCCGCTGCTCAAAAATCTGTCCATGCTGCAGACGGGGTTCTCGGACATGAGAGATCTCAACCACATCGACAATCTGAGAAGCCTCAACGTTTCCAAAAACGAACTCACCCACGTGGACGAGTTTGACAACGTAAGCAATCTGGAAGTCCTCAAGGCTGAATTCTGCCAGCTCACCAGTGTGGAATTCCTGAAAAATGCCACCGAACTGCGGGAACTGGATCTGTTCACCAACCGCATCACCTCCATCGACTGCCTGAAAAACTGCAGAAAGATGGTTGTACTCAACGTAGGCCGCAACCAGATCCGCGACATCCGCTGCCTGGCTGACATGAAGGGTCTGAAGATCATTTCTCTGGAAAACAACAACATCTCCGATCTGACCCCTCTGGAAGACCTGCACGAACTGTGCGATGCCGACCTCTACAACAACAACATTTCCAACCTGAAGCCGCTGGAAAACCTGGAATTCATTTCCTATCTGAGACTGGACCACAACATGATCAGCGATCTGGAACCCCTGTCTCACCTGAAATATCTGCGTTCTCTGACCCTGAAGGCCAACTACATCAAGGATGTTTCTCCTCTCAAGGATCTGAAGCTGCTGGAGGCTCTGCGTCTGGAGGACAACCCCATTGTGGATACATCCGCTCTGGAAAAAATGGAGTTCTACGACAAGTTCACTGACTAACCGGAACTCCAGAAGCAATTTGCATCATACACTGTGCCGGAAATCCCGGCGCTTTTTGTACCAACCCGCTTCGCGGGGGTGGTTAATCTAATATGTTTCTCCGACG
>Belle_p2__coassemble_1873_pt1 | contig 19212 bp, 6 predicted proteins | sample Belle_p2__metabat2_low_PE_004 | metagenome-assembled genome bin Belle_p2 | reverse complement strand
TTGATATCTGGCCTTTTTTCTCGTCAATTACACGAAGCAATTCTAGTTATTTATGGTCCGGAAGATCTATCAATCGCAAAAAAGGATTCCCCGAAACGGGAATCCCTGGATGGTTATTATTCTGCCAGCTGATCCTGATGACTGAACAGCGGGGTGCAGTAGGAACCGTTAAAGCAGGCCATGCACAGACCGTTTGGATGAGCAGCTTTCTGCAGGTCTTCAACGGAAAGGAAACGAAGAGAATCTGCCTCGATGTATTCTTTCATTTCTTCTACGGAAAGCCGTGCTCCGATGAGTTCCTTTTTCGTAGAGGTATCCACGCCATAGAAGCAGGGAGAAGTGATGATGGGAGAAGCAATCCGGACATGTACTTCTCTGGCTCCGGCTTCCCGGAGCAGAGAAACAATTCTTCTGGAAGTGGTGCCGCGGACAATGGAGTCATCGATGAGAACGACTCTTTTGCCTTCGATGACTTCTCGAACAGGTGAAAGCTTCATCCTGACTCCCCGGTCTCTCATGGCCTGGGTAGGCTGGATGAAGGTGCGGGTAACAAAGCGGTTCTTGACCAGACCGTACTGAAAGGGCAGGTCTGCCTCTTCCGCAAATCCCATGGCAGCGGACAGGGAAGAATCCGGGCAGCCGATGACCACGTCAGCCTGCAGTTCCGGTTCCTGTCTGGCCAGCAGACGTCCGGTTTCCTTGCGCAGAGCATGAACATTCAGACCTTCGATCACCGAATCCGGTCTGGCAAAGTAGATGTATTCCATGGCACACAGGTGGTGATCCGTGTTCTGAGTATAGAAAGAAGAGCGGGGAAGACCATCTCTGAAGACCACCATCTGTCCTGGCAGAACATCAGTGTGATGATAGATCCCCATAACTTCAAAGGCACAGCTTTCGGAGGAAATCACCCAGCCCTGTCTGTTTCGGGCATAGCTCAGGGGTCGCAGACCATGGGGATCCCGGAAGGCGATGAGGGTATTATCTTTCATCACCAGAATGGAAAAGGCACCCTCCAGCCTCTGGGCAGCCTTTTTGACCCGTTCTTCCAGCGTACCGGTCTGCTTTTCAATGAGATGCAGTATGACTTCTGAATCGCTGGTTCCCTGGAAAATGGCTCCTGCCGCTTCCAGTTCTTTACGCAGTTCTCTGTCATTGACGATCTGGCCGTTATGAACCAGAGCAATATCTCCCTGGTAGCCTTCAGCCGCAATGGGCTGGATATTTTCGTATTCCTGGCCTCCTGCTGTGGAATAGCGGACATGACCAATGCTGAGGTCACCTTCCAGCTGATCCAGATCTTCCCTGGAGAAGACATCAATGGTCAGGCCCTTGCCCTTGAAGACCTGAATCCTGCCGTTCTGGGCAACGGCGATGCCGCTGGCTTCCTGGCCTCTGTGCTGGAGAGAGTGCAGGCCATAATAGGTCAGACTGGCAGCATCCTGGCACTGATAACAGCCAAAGACGCCGCATTCTTCATGAAGTTCATCAAACATAAAGGGTCTCCTTTCTATCGACCAGACTGGTCTTCTGCAAAGTCATGCAGGTCATAGGGATAGTCTCCGTTAAAGCAGGCCAGACAGGCATTGGCTGGGAGACAGGTCTGGAAGGTTTCCAGATCCAGAAAGGAAACGGAATCCGCATCGAAGACGGTCTTCATTTCTTCCAGAGACCACAGATGAGCAGCCAGCTGATCCCGGGGGATGAATTCGGTGCCTGCATAGCAGGAATGGGTGATCAGGGGAGAAGCGATCCGCAGATGAACTTCTCTGGCTCCGGCTTCCCGCAGCATCTGACACAGCCTTCTGGCGGTCTGTCCTTTCTGGACGGAGTCATCCACAAGGAAAACGGACTTACCGCTGACAATGGAAGAAATCACATTCAGTCTGGAACGCATGCCCTGTTCCCGCTGTACGGCAGTGGGTCTGACATAGGTGGATCCGATGTAGCGGTTTTTGATCAGACCGATTTCATAAGGCAGTCCCAGTTCTCTGGCAAAGGCTGCTGCAGCAGGCAGAGCAGTATCGGGAACACCGATGACCAGATCGGCTGTTCCGGTTTCCTGCCTGGCCAGCGCTTTTCCGGCTTCCTCCCGGGACAGGTGGACATTGCAGCCTTCCATGCTGGAATCGGGTCTGGAATAGTAAACGAACTCCATGGCGCAGGAATGACCCAGAGGCGGCTGAATCTGCTTTCGCTCCAGACCATTCTTGCCCAGAATAACCAGTTCTCCGGGCAGGATTTCTTCGATGGATTCGGTCTCCATCATGGTAAAAGCGCTGCTTTCCGAACCAAAGAGAATGCCGCCCTCTTTTGTAAAAGCCATGTAGAGAGAGCGGATGCCATCCCGGCTTCGTACGGCATAGAAGGTGTTCTTGGTCATGAGCAGAAAGGCGAAAGACCCCTTCAGCATCTGTACGGTTCTTTCAATGCGCTCGGCCAGGGTGCCTCTGGAAATCTGAATCAGATGGGCAATCAGCTCCGCATCGGAAGTGCCCTGGAAGATCAGGCCTTCCTGCTTCATGGCTGTGCGAAGGCTTGGGCCATTGAGCAGCATGCCGCTGCAGACCAGGGCAAACTGACCCTGAAAAGCTCTGACCGCGACAGGCTGCAGGTTTTCCTTCTGCCTGTCGCCGGGTGTGGCCATGCGCACCTGGCCGATGGCCTGAGTGCCTTCCATGGCATCCAGAACCTGGCTGGTCATGTTTTCCGACAGAAGACCCTTCCCCTTGTGGACAGAGAGGGTTTCTCCATTGGAAACTGCCATTCCGGCCCCGTCGCTGCCCCGGTGCTGAAGAGAGTGAAGAAGATAATACAGAACATGGGCTGCATCCGGCATGTTATAGACGCCGGCCAGTCCGGAAGAGTTCTGTATGCTGTGTCCGTGACTCATGTTTTTTCTCCTCTTGATGCAGTTGTGCATCCTTACTGGTGAAACAAAAAGTGCGCCCGAAAACGAGGTGCAGAAAACTGACAGAAAAAGGGAAGGACAGCTGCTTTTTTCAGGAACTGATAGATACTCTGATCCGACATACCGATCCCTTCTTTCTGAGAAAAATGACTTTCCTATTTTATAAAAAGTTGGGAATCAGCCGCCACAGGGCCTGAAATCTGTTATCGGTTTCTTTCAGAAGGAATCCAAAAGGTTTTTTCCAGACAGCAAAGAGGTGCTGCTTCTGGCAGAAAACAGCACCTTTGAGGACATAACACAACTGCAAATCGAGAGCTGAGAAGGGATTAAAGAATATCAATGCGGCCGTGATACTTGGCCAGATACTGGCTGTTCCAGGCATCTCCATGATCCACGTTGCCGGACACCCAGATTTCGGGATCCACGCCGCGATCCAGCAGACGGTCCACCACTTCACCCATGATGCCCACCAGCAGATGCATGCCGACGACGGTGGAGGGAGAGCAGAAACGGACTCCTTCTGGCAGTCTTGGATCTTCCAGCACGGCGTCTCCTTCAATGCCGCAGGCATCCAGCACCACATCCGAAACGTCCTTGAGTTTCAGACCGGTGGAATGACGGGAGGTGGATTTGCTGGTGTAGTCCATGGAGGTTAAAGCAATGACCTTCATGCCTTTCTTGTGAGCGGCCATGGCCATATCGATGCCTGCCGGGTTGCGACCGGAGATGGAGACAATGAGCATTACATCTTCCGGTTTGGTGACAAAGGCGTCCAGCACCTTATAGGCAGCATCTTCCTGACGTTCCATGAGCTGGCATAAGCGGATGTCGGGATAAATGGCATACTGGGGGACCAGAATGGCGTTGACCGGCACCAGACCGCCTGTCCGGTAGCAGAGTTCTTCGCCAAACATCTGAGAGTGGCCGCAGCCAAAAACATGGAGCACACCGCCTTTGGCCATGGAATCGGCGATCAGATCGGCAGCCTGATCAATGGCTTCTTCCTGCTGGAGAGTGGCTTCCATCTGCTGTTTGCAGACTTCAAAAAAATTTCTTGCTTGTTTCATGGTGTTCCTCTTTCGACAGATCGTTCAGAGATCTTCTTCATTCAGCAGCACAGGACAGAAACGGGAAGCGGGGGATTTTCAGAAGAACATTCTGCAGAGATTTCCCGAACTGTCTATTCAGTCTCTGAATATTTATTAAGCCTATTATGGGGATGGTAGAAACCCATAAGCAAGAACAATTCAGAAAAGCCTCCTCTGTTTCAAATAATGAACAGAAACACCGTGTTTTGCCTCCTTCACGAAAGCCGGAATCTGGATGAGGGCAGCTCTGGGTGCTGTTCTTCTTGGCGCTTTAAACAGAAAGAGTAAATAGAAAAGCCGGCACGCATAGAAGTGCTGAAAACTGAAAAACAGAACAGATCTGAATGCAGGGAGCAGGGATTTCCATGAGGAAGACCTGCTCCCTCTTTTTGGCCGCTTTTCTGTTTCTGATGACAGGAAAAAGGGATAAAACAGCTGTCTCAGCCGCACAGAAAAACCGGGAAATCTGTATTTTTTTCTGTTTGGAAAAAAAAGTGGCACTTTTTGCGAGTTTTTTTGTCTGATTCAACAGGAACATGACCGGTTGTGTAGGAATAGATTACATTAGAGTCAGATGAAAGGCATTTCAGCATTTTGGGAGACTGTGACTCTTTGGCATTACGCCGGGTTGTGCTGCAGAAACTCGAAGTCAGGCCTCCTCTTCTCACTGCCGATACAGCTTTTCAGGAAAGGGGGGAAGAGAAAAAAGACGAAAGGATGATTTTTATTAGATGAAAAAAGAGAAAGGATAATCAATAAATGCTTAGAGGTAAAATCAAGAAAACTCTGGCTGGCGCCCTGAGTCTGTCCATGGCGTTTGGAACCGCACTTTCTTCTGTCAGCGTACTGCCAATTCAGGCTGCAGATGAAACTCTTCCAGAACCAGCCCTGATCCCCCGGCCTCTTGAATCTGAATTCGGTGATGGCAGTTATACACTGGATCCCTGCACACGTATCGTTGTTCAGGCGAAGAATTCAGAGGATGAGCAGTCTTTGCTGAATACCGCTGATCTGCTGGCCGCGCGGTTCAGAAAATCTACCGGTTACAGTCTGCCTGTTGTCAAGAAAGGCGCAGCAGAAGGTGACATCATTCTGAGAACTTCCGATGCAAAGGAAGAACTGGAAGAAGAAGGCTATACCCTGACCGCTGATGAAACCGGCATTGTCATCGAAGCCTACGAACCCGCCGGTGTCTTCAACGGAACCCAGACCCTCCGTCAGATGTTCCCTGCAGACATCGAAAAACAGGAAGTCGTTGACGATGCCTCCTGGGTTGTCAAGGAAGCCAGTATCAAGGATAAACCCGAATACGGCTACCGCGGTATGCATCTGGACGTTGCCAGACACTTCTTTACCGTTGAACAGGTGAAACGTCAGATCGACCTGATCAGTCAGTTCAAGATCAACAAACTGCACATGCACCTGTCTGATGACCAGGGCTGGCGTCTTGAAATCAAGGGTGAAATGTACGGTGAATCTCTGGACAAACTGAGAACCATCGGTGCATCCACCAGCTGCTCCACCAACGGTTACAATCCTGGACAGTACACCCAGGAAGACTTTAAGGAACTGGTTCGCTACGCTGCAGAACGCAACGTGGAAATCATTCCTGAATTCGACATGCCTGCCCATGCCTGGGCTGCTCTGGTTTCTCTGAACTTCCTGAACAGCACAGATGACGGCAGACCCCATGCCGGAAATTACGACAACACAAAACCCTACGACGGATGGGACGTAGGATGGGCTTCTCTGGAAGTCAACAACGAAAAGACTTATGAATTCATCGAAGAAGTCGTTAAACAGGTTTCTGAGATTTCTCCCAGCCCCATCATCAACCTGGGCGGAGACGAAGCTCATTCCACCACTGCTGCTGACTACAACAAGTTCTGCAACCGCGTTGTAGAAATCGGCAACAAGTATGGCAAGACCGTTATGGGCTGGCAGAACATGGACAAGGCGCTGACCGATGAAAACAAGGAAAACGCCATTGTTCAGTTCTGGAGCACCGGCAATGCCAAGATGATGTCCGGCGTGAAGTACATCTGCACCCCTGCAGACCATGCTTACATGGACATGAAATACGACACCGGCAGTGAATTCGGTCTGACCTGGGCTACTTACAACCCCACAGACGATTCCTACAACTGGGAACCCACCAACTATGGTACAAGAGACCAGATCGTGGGCGTTGAGTGCTGCCTGTGGACAGAAACCATCGCTACAGACTACGCTCTGGACTACATGATCTACCCGCGTGTTGCAGGTCATGCTGAAGTGGGCTGGACCGCTCCCAACAGCAGAACCTGGAATGAATACAAGGGCAGAATTGCTCAGTTCTATGACCGCTTCATCAACGAAGGCATTCAGCTGCGCAAGGATGAAATCATCTGGCCGACTCCCTATGAACCCGTGAACGCTACTTTCTCCTTTGAAGAAGGCGAAGGAAACACCATCACAGACGAGAACGGCAAGTACATCGGTACCTTCAAGGGCAACGTCAAGTTCGTTGACGGTGTCAAGGGTAAAGGTATCTACCTGGATGGATCCAGCAGTGTCCAGATTGACTACAACAAGGACCTGCAGGGTCCCTGGACTGCTTCCATGTGGGTCAAGAGAGAAAACAGCGTTGGATCCAACACCGTTCTGCTGGCTGGCAAGGAAGGCGAACTGAAACTGGACCAGTGGAAGAACACCGGCAAGGTGGGAGTCACCAAGTTCAATGTGAAGGATTATTCCTATAACTATTCCGCTCCTCTGAACGAATGGGTTTATCTGACATTTGTCTGCGATGAATCCTCCACTGTGCTCTATGTCAACGGCGAACGCATCGGCAGTTCCTCCACTGTCATCAAGGGACCCTTCTCCACCATCGGACATACTGGCGGAAGCAGCACTTCCACCGGTTACATGAAGGGAACCATGGATGAGTTCTCCATGTTCAACTCTGCACTGACTCCTGAAGAAGTTCAGGATCTCTATGCTCAGTACTCTTCTGTTTCCAAGGCTGACCTGGAAGCCGTAATCAACCAGGCCAAGGCTCTCAACGAAGCTGACTGGACAGCCGCAACCTGGGCTGTTCTGGCTGCTGCTCTGGAAGCCGCTCAGAATGTCTACGATGACGAAAACGCCACCGAAGACGAAATCCGCGGAGCCATCAACTCTCTGAAGGCTGCCATGGATGGTCTGGAAAAATTCCTGGCCGAAAACGAAATCCGCATTGCTTCCTATAACATTGCGGCGAACAAGAAACCCAATCTGGAAGCCATGAGCGACCAGATGAAGGACAACGGCATCACCATCGCCGGTGTTCAGGAAGTTGACGTCAATACAGGAAGAAATAACTACGACATGCTCGAACGCCTGTCTTCCTATGGTTATTTCCCCTACCACGCCTTCCAGAAAGCCATCGACTTCTCCGGTGGTCAGTATGGCATCGGTGTTCTGTCCACTGTGGAAATCACCGATCAGACTGGCGGACCGCTGATCAGCGAGGGCATCGATGAAGCCCGCGCCTGGATGCGCACCGTCATCAACAAGGATGGACATGAACTGGTTCTGTATAACACACACCTGACTCATGAAAATCTGGAATCCCGTACTGCTCAGATGAAGGAACTGCTGGCTATCGTTGCTGCAGATCCTGCTGAATACATTGCCGTAACCGGTGACTTCAACACAGAAACCGGTGCAAAAGAATGGCGCGAAGCCATGAAGTTCCTGAACCTGACCAATGGTTATAATGGAAAATGGCTGTGCACTTACAACGGTTTCGACGATGACCAGATGCATGCCATCGACAATATTCTGGTGACCCGCAACCTGAAGCTCGTGAATGCCTACATGGTTGAAAACAAGCTGTCCGACCACAACATGCTGGTAGGTCAGTTCGAATTCCTGGATGCTGCTGAGACTTCCTTCGAATATCTCAACGCCCTCCTGGAAGATGCCCGCGCCATTGACGGCGAAAACTACACCGAAGCTTCCTTTGGCGCTCTGCAGGATGCCATCTCTGCTGCTGAAGCACTGGGCGAAGATGCTGCTCAGGAAGAAGTAGATGCCGCTGCTGCTGCTCTGGAAGCTGCCATGGCCGCTCTGGAAGAAAAGGGCGACGAACCTGTAGAACCCGCTGAAAAGACCATCATTAACGACTCCGAAGTCGGCACCGGTCTGAATCAGTACAACTTTGTTGGTCAGTGGAAGACATCCACCGGCTATCCCAACCTGTTCCACGATGGTGACGAACACTGGGTGAACTTCTCCTCCTTCACCGGAGATGTGATGCCTTACTACACCATCACCTTTGATGGAACCGGCGTAGAAATCTTTGGCAACAAGGAATCCAATGCCGGTATCTATGAAGTATCCATTGATGATGGCGAACCCGTTGACGTAGATGCCTACGCTCCCGAACGCCAGACTCAGTCTCTGCTGTTCTCCGTCCGTGACCTGCCCTTTGGCCGTCATACCATTAAAGTGCAGTCCACAGACCGCAAGAACGAAGCTTCTTCTGCTTACAACATCGAAGCAGACTACGCAATCGTTTATAACGAAAAGTCTCCTGAACCTTCTGAAGACACTTCCAGAATCAAGGCTCTGCTCCATGAGGCCATGCTGTATGCAGAAACCATCATGAACAGCGAAAACTATGGCAAGGTTTCTCCCGTTGTCCGTCAGTACATGGAAGAATCCTATGCTGCAGCCACAGCTGTTTATGAAGATGAAGCAGCAACCTATGATGAAGTGGTTGATGCCTGGAAGGCACTGGTCAATGCCATTCACATGGCTGACTTCTATGCCGACAAGACCGATCTGAAGAACAGAATCGACGAATCCAATGCCATGGATCTCTCCGGTTACACCGAAGAATCCGCTGCTGCTCTGCGTGAAGCCATCGCTGCTGCTCAGGCTGTTTACGATGACGACACCGCTCTGCAGGAAAGAATTGATGAAGCTCTGAACAACCTGAACAACGCCATCGCCGGTCTGGTTGAACAGCCCTCTGACGTAGACAAGAGCCTGCTGAAGGTTCTGCTGGATGAATCCGCTGCAGTCATTGCTGATGGTGAAAACTACATCCATGACGCTGCATGGGATGCCTTCCTGGCTGCCTACGACTCTGCCAAGGCCGTCTATGACGATGCAAGGGCTGATGAAGAAGCCGTTGCTGCTGCCATCAACGAACTGGGCAGCGCCTTCCTGGCTGTTCGTCATCTGCCTGATGAAGAACTGCTGAAGGCTCTCGAAGAGTTCGTCACTCTCAGTGATACTCTGACCAGAGAACTGTATGATGCAGATACTCTGCAGGAAATCGACACCCTGCGTGCTCAGTGCTTCACTCTGATGGCTGCTGATCCCTTCGACAGCGCTGCTGCTCAGGATCTGGTTGACAACAAGCTGGCTCCCATGACTGCCTACATCAACGATGTGGAAAGCCAGAACAAGCCTGCTGAACCTTCCAAACCCGATGATCAGAAACCTTCCATCGATCCCGGCACTGAAGAAAAGCCTTCCGTGCCTGCTGAAGACAAACCGTCTGTTTCCGACAAGGAAGAACCTGCCAAGACTCAGGAACCTTCCACGAAGCCCGCTGAAACAGCCAAGTCCGTCAAGACTGCATCTCATCTGAATGCTGCCGGATGGATCTGCGCTGCTTCCGGTGCTGGCCTGGCCGGCCTGCTGGCTGACAGAAGAAGACGTAAATAAGCACAGAACTTCTTTCCTTTCTGTAGTTCCAGAAAGAGGAAGTTTTGCCTGATCTCTTCAAACGAGAGGGTCATGTTTCGAACATGGCCCTCTTTTTTTGACGTTCTGACGGCTTACCCGACTCAAATGACCGGGGATTGTCCCGGATTCCGGTCGAAAAAGGGACAGAATATACAGAATGTTTGTACGAATTAACAATTCTGCTCCGCTGGCTTAAAGAACGATTAAACTATAGAAAGAATGAAAGGCCTTACGAGAAGACAGAAGCATCAGCTCAGTCATAAAAAACGAAGGAAGCCAAGCCAGCTTTCCCCCGCCTGCTGATGGTCTGCTTCTTCCCGCACACGATGTGTAGTGCCAAAAGGAGGGATAGATCAGAAAAAAAGAAACGGAATGCATTAGTGGATTAAAAGAGAAAGGATAAATATAGAAATGCTTAGAAGTAAAGTGAAAAAAACGGTTGCCGGCGCTCTGTCTCTGACAGTGGCTCTGGGAACAGCTCTTTCATCTGTCAGCGTACTGCCAATCCTGGCAGATGACACTCTTCCTGATCCAGCCCTGATCCCCCGGCCGCTGGAATCAGAATTTGGCGAGGGCAGATATACTCTGAAACCCTGCTCCAGAATCGTTGTTGAAGCCGGCAGCGAAGAAGATGAACAGACACTTCTGAATACGGCTGATCTGCTTGCCCAGCGCATGCGCAAATCCACCGGATATAAACTTCCGGTTACCTCTGAAGGCGCCTCCACAGGAGATATCATTCTGAGAACCTCCGATGACAAGGCTGACCTGGAAGAGGAAGGCTACACCCTGACTGCTGATGAAACCGGTGTAGTCATCGAAGCCTACGAACCCGCCGGCGTTTTCAACGGAACCCAGACTCTTCGTCAGATGTTCCCCTCCGACATCGAAAAACAGGATGTCGTAGAAGGCACCGCCTGGGTGGTTAAAGAAGCAAACATCACCGACAAGCCTGAATACGAATACCGCGGTATGCATCTGGACGTTGCCAGACACTTCTTTACCGTTGAACAGGTGAAACGTCAGATCGACCTGATCAGTCAGTTCAAGATCAACAAACTGCACATGCACCTGTCTGATGACCAGGGCTGGCGTCTTGAAATCAAGGGTGAAATGTACGGTGAATCTCTGGACAAACTGAGAACCATCGGTGCATCCACCAGCTGCTCCACCAACGGTTACAATCCTGGACAGTACACCCAGGAAGACTTTAAGGAACTGGTTCGCTACGCTGCAGAACGCAACGTGGAAATCATTCCTGAATTCGACATGCCTGCCCATGCCTGGGCTGCTCTGGTTTCTCTGAACTTCCTGAACAGCACAGATGACGGCAGACCCCATGCCGGAAATTACGACAACACAAAACCCTACGACGGATGGGACGTAGGATGGGCTTCTCTGGAAGTCAACAATGAAAAGACTTACGAATTCATCGAAGAAGTCGTTAAACAGGTTTCCGAAATTTCTCCCAGCCCCATCATCAACCTGGGCGGAGACGAAGCTCATTCCACCTCTGCTGAAGACTACAACAAGTTCTGCAACCGCGTTGTAGAAATCGGCAACAAGTACGGCAAGACCGTTATGGGCTGGCAGAACCTGGACAAGGCTCTGACTGACGAAAACAAGGAAAACGCCATTGTTCAGTTCTGGAGCACCGGCAGTGCCAAAATGATGTCCGGCGTCAAGTACATCTGCACTCCTGCAGACCATGCTTACATGGACATGAAATATGATGACAACTGTGAATTCGGTCTGACATGGGCAACCATGAACCCCACAGACGATTCCTACAACTGGGAACCCACCAACTATGGTACAAGAGACCAGATCGTGGGCGTTGAGTGCTGCCTGTGGACAGAAACCATCGCTACAGACTACGCTCTGGACTACATGATCTACCCGCGTGTTGCAGGTCATGCTGAAGTGGGCTGGACCGCTCCCAACAGCAGAACCTGGAAAGAATACAAGGGCAGAATTGCTCAGTTCTATGACCGCTTCATCAACGAAGGTGTCCAGCTGCGCAAGGATGAAATCATCTGGCCGACTCCCTATGAACCCGTGAATGCTACCTTCTCCTTTGAAGAAGGTGAAGGCACCACAGTTACCGACAACGAAGGCAAACAGACTGGTACCTTCAACGGCGACATGCAGTTTGTTGACGGCTACAAGGGTAAAGGCGTTTACTTCAACGGCAGCTCCTGCATCGACCTGACTTACAACAAAGACCTGGAAGGTGCATGGACCGCTTCCATGTGGCTGAAAGCCGAAGCAACTCCCGGAGACAACTCCGTACTGCTTTCCGGTAAGGAAGGCGAAATCAAGCTGGATCAGTGGAAGAACACTGGTAAAGTGGGTATCACCAAGTTTGGTGTAGACGACTACACATACAACTACACCGCACCTCTCAACGAATGGGTTTTCCTGACTTTTGTCTGCGATGAATCCAAGACTGATCTTTACGTCAATGGCGAAAAGATCGGCAGCATTGGCCAGGCCATCAAGGGACCCTTCTCCAGAATCGGCCACTGCTCCAAGTCCGGCATGCAGTCCGCCGGCTTCATGAAGGGCACCCTGGACGAAGTTTCCGTCTTCAACGATGCTCTGACTCCTGAACAGGTTGCTTCTCTGTATGCTTCCTATCAGACCAGCGAACCCGCTGACCTGGGCGCTCTCACCGATCTGATCGCTGAAGTAGAAGCTCTCGACGAAAACAAATACACCGCTGAATCCTGGGCTGCCCTGGCTGATGCTCTGGCTGCTGCCAAGGAAACTGCCGCTAAAGAAGGCGTAACCCAGGCTGAAGTTGACGCAGCTGTTGAATCCCTCAGCGCTGCCAAGGCTGCTCTGGTTGAAAAACCCGAAGAACCTGAAACAGATCTGAGCCGCATCAAGGCTCTGCTGCACGAAGCCATCCTGTATGCAGACACTGTCAAGAACAGTGAATCCTTCTCCAAGCTGGCTCCCGCCGTACAGAATCTGATCAACACCACTTACGATGCAGCTGTCGAAGTCTACAACGATGCCGACGCTACATTCGACGAAGTAGCCACCGCATGGAGAAATCTGACCGATGCCATCCATTACGCTGGTTTCTACGCTGACAAGACCGATCTGAAGAAAAAGATCGACGAAGCTGCTGCTCTGGATCTCTCCGGCTACACCGAAGAATCTGCAGCTGCTCTGACTTCCGCTCTGGAAGCCGCTCAGGGCGTTTACGATGACGAAAACGCTCTGCAGGAAAGAATTGACCAGGCACTGCGCGACCTGACTGCTGCCATGGCCGGACTCACTGAACGTCCTGCTGACGTAGACAAGTCCCTGCTGAAAGTCCTCCTGGACGAAGCAGCCGGTGCTGTTGCAGAAGAATCTGCCTACATCCATGACGATACATGGACAGCCTTCATGAGTGCTTATGAAGCTGGCAAAGCCGTTTATGACAACGATGCTGCTACTGCAGAAGATGTAGCTGCTGCCATCGATTCTCTGGGCACTGCCTTCCTGAGCATCCGCAAGGCACCCGATGAAGAACTGCTGAAAGCTCTGCAGGAATTCGTAACTCTTGCTGCTTCCATCAACCGTTCTCTCTATTCCGCCAACGTCCTCAGACAGATCGACGATGCTGTTGCTCTGTGCAACAACATGCTGAGTGCTGATGTCTTTGACAACGTGGCTGCTGCCGATGCAGTACAGAACACTCTCGAACCTCTGAAAGCTGTCATCAACGACACCGAAAAGAAGAACGAGCCTGAAGAACCTTCCAAGCCTTCCGTTAAACCTGGCGATGACAACAAGAACACCAGCGAAGACAAGAAGCCGGAAGACAAGAACACAACCACCAAGAAACCCGCTGCCAACAACAAGTCTGTGAAGACTGCTGCCGGCCTGGGCACAGCTGCCTGGATGATGACAGCTGCTGGTGCTGCTGTTGCAGCTGCTCTTGGCAAAAAGAGAAAATAGACTTCATTCATCAGATTTTCTGACTGACTGAATCGCTTGGGTCATCCCGTACGGGATGGCCCTTTTTTAAATGGGAATTCTGAAAAGAGCAGGAGGGAAGAGGCAGAACAGAATGGATCCGGAACAGAAAAGAAGATAATGTATACAGGTTGTGAACAGCTGTAAAAGTCCGGTGATTAGTGCAAACGAATTCCTGAATCTGCATGGCAAACCCCGGCCTGGAACAGTAGAATGGAAGCGGTAACCAATCAGACAAATTTCATTCTGACTCGTACAAAATGCAGATCCGTACACGGAACAGGCATTCCCCCCGATCCGCCTGTTCCATGCAGGGGCTCTGATTCTTTTTCATTGCCCGCAGGCAGTCAGGATTTGAAATTCATAATGATAAGAAAGATGGTGAAGAGATGGTTCGATTCGTCATTCTTGACCCCGTCAGGGAAAGAGGATTTCTGTTGAAAAACATGATCCTTTCCCTGGATGATGTACTGCCTCTCAACAGAGTGGAGATTGTGACCAGCCCCAGAGAGCTGTATGAAGTCTGCCAGGCGGAACCGGCAGATCTGATTTTTGCCACACCTTCCATCCTGGAAGAAGAAGCAGAAGCGGAAGATGACTTTCATCAGGTGCTGGATGACCTGCGCACCCAGTATCCCTGGATCCAGATCCTTCTGGTGCTGGAGGAAAAAGTGGAGTCCATCCGCATGCTGCGCAAAAGGGATGAGCGGTTTCTTTTCCGCCCCTATCAGCGAAGCAGCGTAGAGCGGATCATTCAGGAAAGCCTGGCCATGGGCAGACAGATCCGCCACGATCTGTATTTTCAGGAGCAGGCTGCAAAGGAAGCAGAAAAGGAACAGGGCGCGCAGAGCCGGTTTCTGGGACTGGTGGAATCACGGGAGACCACTGCCGTGCTGCGCCGGGAACTGGATGTTCTTGGCATGACTTTTGGCTGGGGTTTTGCAGCAGTCGTAGAAGAAGGAAAAGAAGAAGGCGGTCTGCGCAGGGTGCATGAAGGATTTCTGCAGAAAGGCTACCGGATCTTCGAAGGAGAAACGGAAGAAGGACGCGTGGTCCTGATTATGGGCGAGAAGGTGCCTTCCAGCGGTCTGGCCTGGCAGAAACAGGTGCTGCTGGATGAATACACCAGACAGCTTGTTCCGGTTTATGGTGCTGAAATCACGGAAAGTCTCAGTCAGCTGGGTTCTCTGATGGTGGAAGCCAAGAAGAAGTACGTCAGTCACGAACCCTATACTCCGATTCTCTGGACTCAGCAGCACGATGTGGAGCATCTGGCCAGAGAATGGGCTCTGGCTGTGGCTCTTTCCAATCTGACAGAGCGGCGGGAAGATCTGCTGGCCCTCAACCGGCATCTGGCCCATGAAGCCGCCGGAATGTCTACCAGAGAGCAGTTTGTTCTGCTGCAGATTGCCAGACTGACCCTGGAAGAACAGGTCAACCGGCTTTATGATCTGCAAAGAGACAGACTGGAACTGCCCCGGGCAGAAGAAGGGGACGAGCCCATGGATGAAAAGAAGCTGTTTTCCTGGTTTCTGCGCTGGAGCGACCAGGCCTGCATGACAGCGGATGTCTATGCTTCCCAGAGCCATGTGGTGTATCTGACCCAGATTCACAAAGCCATCTGCCGGCATTTTCAGGAACGGGATTTCAATCTGGAAACTCTGTCAGCCATGCTGGGGCTGTCCACCGGCTATATCTGTTCACTCATGAAGAAATACACTCCCTATTCCTTTGTGGACTTTCTCAACCAGTGCCGGGTGTACTATGCCATGGCGCTGCTGGAGACCGATCTTCTCATCAAGAACGTCGCCAGTGAATCCGGCTTTCAGTCCAGCACTTATCTGGGCAGGGTGTTCAAGAATATCACGGGAGAAACTCCCGGTGAGTACCGCCGCAAACATCAGAAAACCAGACAGAAACCGCAGAAACTGCAGATTCCCCCGGCCGGAAGCCGATAAATCCCGGCCGGGGTTTTTGCGTCTTCACAAAGAGAAAGGGCACAGATCAGGACAGCAGTTGCCTTTTTCGGTAAACCGAAAGGTGAAGGACCTTCAAAATGATCAATTCATAAAATCTGTACGATGTTTTTCAGAATTTTACGATTCTCTCGAATGTATGGTTACAGAGTGAAAGCGTTTCGAATCCCGTTGAGTTCATCCGGATCCCCCTGCTGCAAAAGAATCCAGGTGACCTCTTCTGGAGAAACGAAAGGTGAAATGAATGAGAGAAAAGAACAGAAAAAGGAAACTGCAGAAAAAACTGTTGTGGCCGGTTTGCGCCTGCTCCATGGTTTTTGTCAATGCGCTGCCTGCCCCTGTTTTTGCCCAGGATGACGAAAGCACTCTGGTGCCCCTGCTTCATACCGACTTTGAACAGGGAACCCTGGACACCATCAGCGGCAGCGAAGGCGAACTGACTGGAAATGCAGCCTGCTCAGCTTCTGCTGCAGGACTGGGAACCGCTCTGGATTTGTCCGATGGCGGCTACCTGACTCTGCCGGAAGGCATTGAGCTGGGAACAGAGGACTTCACCGTCTCCTTCATGGTGAAGAACCTGGAAGACACCAACGATACGGTGCTCTTCGGAAACAAGACCGGTGATTCCGGCAAGGATGACGGATTTGGCATCTTCAGCTATGACGGCGTCTTTGGCAACGCCGGTTATGAAGGCGTGCGCTATGACACCTCCAGCTATGACCGGGACAAAACGGTGCTGGATGGCGAATGGCATTACGTGACGGTCTCTGCGGACCGTGACAGAGCACTGTCCCTGTATGTGGATGGCGAACTGTCCAGCGAAAATACTTCCTTCGCTTCTATTAAGGAAGCCTCCATGGATACCGGAGATGCCTTTGTGCTGGGCGCCGGCAGCCGCGGAGCCTATGAGCACAGAGCCCTCTATGACGAACTGGACATTTACCAGGGAGCCATGAGTGCAGCCCAGGCCAAAGAAGCCTGGCAGACCATGCAGAAGAGGATGACCCTGGACAAGGATCTGGATCTGTATGTGCCCTTTGAAGACGGTGCCTTCAAGGATCTGACCGGCAACCACACCATCACGGAAAAGGGAACCACTGCCTTTGAAGAAGGCTTGAAAGGCCAGGCCTACTCCACAAGCGAAGGCGGCTATCTCCAGCTGGACGAAAGCTTCAGCCTGGGTAAATCCGACTTTACCGTCTCCTTCTGGTACAAGGCCCATGAAAGTGTTAATGGTGCCGCTCTCTTTGGCAACAAGGATGGCACCAGCGGTTATCATAAGGGATTCTTCATGTGCAACTGGAATGGTCTGTATGCCAACTACGGCAACGGCTCCAAGCGCTATGACACGTCCAGCTATGACCGCGATCAGGTCATCATGGATGGCGACTGGCATCTGGTCACCGTCACCGCAGACCGGGATGGTGCACTGTCTCTGTACAGAGATGGTGTGCTCTCCGGAGCAAACACCGATTCCGCTGCGCTGAAGGATTTTGATCTGGACAACACCAGTCTTTACACCATTGGTGCAGGAACCAAAGGCACCCAGAGACAGTCCGGTGCCTACGATGAATTCAAGGTCTACAAAAAGGCACTGAGCGCTGAAGAAGTCAGTGCTCTGTATAACGCCGACCATGATGTGCTGGCTGATCTCAACCAGAAGCTGGCTGCTCTGAAAGAAACCGACATTGAAGTGCCCATGGGCGCCAGTGAAGACATGATTCTGCAGGCTGTGCAGAGTGAAGTGAACTCCCAGCTGGGAAATGCTGGCGGCGCCGAGATTGCCATCACGAAGAAAGACGGCGGTTTTGAAGTGGCGCTGAGCATGGCTGGTGTGACAGCGGTACGTCTGGTGAACTTCAACGTCCATGAAAAGGACACCCTGACAGTCGCCACCTTCAACGTGTACGGCTGGGGCTATCCCAATATGGCCAAATTCTCCCATATGCTCAATGACGAAGGCGTGGATCTGGCCGGTCTGCAGGAATGCAACCATAACGTCAATGGCGGTGGACAGGATGAACAGTTCGTCAAGGGCGGCGATTATCCCTATTACGCCTTCAAGGCAGGTTATGGTTCCCCCACCCAGTGGGGCGGCTCCACTCTGGTTTCGAAGTACCCCCTGGAAAACAAGGGCGGGGAAAACTACAAGACCAATGACAGCACCAACCGCAGCTTTGTGCGCTCCGAAATCATGGTGGGTGACAAGAAAGTCGCTCTCTACTGCACCCACATCGTCTGGCTCAAGGATCAGGAAGAGTATAAAAAGGCAAAACAGGCTGAGTACGATGAACTCATTGAAGCTGTAGAAGCCGATACCACTACCTACAAGATCATCATGGGTGACTTCAACAGTGACGATTCCATTCAGGAACTGGACAACCTGCTTCTGCATTTCAACGATGCCAACGGCTGGAACAACAACTGGCTGGAAACTCATCCCGTGAGCATCAACACGGGCTGCATCGACCAGATCTTCACCACCACCAACATTGAAATCGTGGATGCCAGAGTCATTGAAGGAAACCCCTCCGACCATGATCCTCTCATCGCTGAACTGAGACTGCTGGATACAGAACCCACCCTGCCCACCCAGCTGGTGGACAATGCCCTGGCTAATGCCCGCAAAGCCCTGGAAGAGGCAGAAAACCTGCCCGCCGATGAAGTGGCTTCTCTGCAGGCCCTGATCACTGAAGTGGAAAACACCGAACTGACAAAGGACAACCGGCTGACCCTGGTCAAGAGACTGCGCCAGGCTGTGGAAAACCTGGGCAATCCCCTCTATGGCTCCATCATTGATGACACCAGCCCCTACATCGTCTACTCCGAAGGTGATGCCAACTACGGCGGCTGGAAAGCCGGCGGCAGCGGTGAACCCAGAAACACCGAACACTATTCCAATACCGTAGGCGCTACCCTGACGCTGCCCTTCAGCGGCCAGAATCTGGAAATCTACGGACCCAAAGCCCCCAACCACAGAATGTTCTCCGTTTCCATCGACGGCGGCGAACCCGTTAAGGCTGATGCCTACTCCCCCTCCCGCACCAGCCCCGATACCCTGCTGTTCAGCGCCGCCGATGCCGGTGTAGTGCTGGATGAAGGAGAACATACCGCTGTGCTCACCATCCTGGATGAAGCCAACCCCGCGGCTTCCAACCTCCTTGGCATGAGCGTAACTTACTTTAAAACCTACACTTCCACAGAAGAACCTGAACCAGAGCCCTTTGACGGCTATACTGTTGTTGAAGATATGCAGATTACCACCGCTGATGAGCTGTTCAAGGTGAAATACAACGGCAGCTGGGCTGGTGGAACCTACTATCCCAATATGTTCCATGATGGATATGAGCACTACGCTCATTCCGGTGATTCCTTCGAAATGAAGTTCATCGGCAACAAGGTGGAAATGTGGGGCACCAAGGACCCCGGCCACGGCGAATACACTTACTCCATTGACGGAGAAGTGGTGGGAACCGGCAGTGCCACCAATTCCTCCAGAGTCCATCAGCAGATGATCTTTGAAACCCCCGAACTGGAA
>Belle_p2__coassemble_1855_pt1 | contig 19505 bp, 21 predicted proteins | sample Belle_p2__metabat2_low_PE_004 | metagenome-assembled genome bin Belle_p2 | reverse complement strand
TTCGTAAACGTCTTCAGTGAGATAATTTTTTCCTATCAGACCGCAACTTGGACAAAAAATCTCCAAGACTCCCTCATCTTGCATGTCAGCAGGAGTAATTTTAAAATAAGTCCCACAATTTGGACATTTTAAAAGTACATATCCATCATTATCCGTCGGAATTGAAATGGTCAAACTGAAATCATCACTCATACTTTTGTCTCCAATCAGGCTGATGACATTACTTCTAAATAAATTATCGCAGCATTATTATCAGCCATGATTCAAGTCTTATGTTCATTAAGCTATCCCGAATGTCTTGATTAAGATATTATATTTCATTATATCACACTGTATGCCCGATCATATTAATTGATTATTATATTGATGGCTTACGTAACCCAAAGACGTTTAATACGCCTTAGCTTCCATGATTCTAATTGGTGCCGAACTTATGGAAGATACGTTTGAGCCTTTCTGCAACAGAGTAGCGCTTTTTGATTTCCCAATCAGTAAAAAGGGCTCCATGATCCCAAAACGGGATTGTGGAGCCCTTTAATCGTTCATTCAGTTGTGTTGGTAAAGAATTAGTCCTGATCCAGAACGGCTTTGCAGCGTGGGCAGAGATCTCCTTCTTCGCCTTCTTCTGTGTAGTTCCAGCATCTGGGGCAGACATGGCCTTTTGCTTTCTCTACAGATACCTGGCTGACTTCGTAGGCAGGCAGTTCATCATCTGTGAGTTCAGCCTTGGATACGATGAGCCACTGGGCGGGGTTGGACAGATACTTCTCAACCAGAGCCTTTGTGTCATCATCCAGGTGCAGCTTCACGGAAGCTTCCAGAGACTTCTTGATCAGCCCGGCATTTCTGGCTTCTTCCAGAGCCTTGAGGACATCCTTGCGCACCGCAAGCAGTTTTTCCATGTCAGCAAGAATCTGTTCCTGATTTTCGATTTCAGCCAGATCCAGCATGGCAAACTCTGTCAGATGGATGGACTCTTCATCATAATGCATGATGTGGTTCACTTCTTCAGCGGTATGAGCCAGGATGGGCGTGATCAGTTTGGTCAGTGTTTCCAGGATGATGCTGATGACGGTCTGAACCTGGCGTCTTACGGGAGCATCCTTCTTTTCGATGTAGAGGATATCCTTGGTGTAGTCCAGATAGTAGCTGGACAGTTCGTTAGTCATCAGGTTGGTGATCAGGCTGACAACATCCGCAAAACGGAATTCGTCATAAGCCTTCACGGCAGCCTGTTCGACCTGAGCGGTCTTCAGCAGCATGTACTGGTTTACGGGATCCAGATCCTTCAGAGGCACTCTGTCTTCTTTTCTGAATTCATCATCACCCAGAACACCCATCATGAAGCGGATGGTGTTTCTGATCTTTCTGTAGGTTTCGGAGACCTGTTTCAGGATGGCCTTACCCATGGAGCAGTCAGCCTGGTAGTCCACCATGGTAGCCCACAGACGCAGCACGTCAGCGCCATACTGTTTGGTGATTTCAGCAGGAGCAACCGCATTCCACTGGGATTTGGACATCTTCTTGCCGTTTTCGTCCATGACGAAGCCATGGGAGAGAACCTGCTTGTAAGGAGCCTTGCCATGAACGGCAGTGCCGACAATCAGAGAAGAGTTGAACCAGCCTCTGTACTGGTCGGAACCTTCAAAGTACAGATCAGCAGGATAGCCCAGGCCTCTTTCCATCATGGCACCGGTATGAGAGCTTCCGGAGTCGAACCAGACGTCCATGGTGTCAGTTTCCTTGGTGAAGCGGCCGTTGGGAGAATGCTCGGAAGTGTAGCCTTCAGGCAGCAGTTCTTCTGCTGTCTTTTCAAACCAGATGTTGCTTCCGTGTTCACGGAACAGGTCAGCCACATGGTCGAAGATGGCTTTATCCATCAGAGGAGTGCCGTCTTCACCGTAGATGATGGGAATGGGCACACCCCAGGCTCTCTGTCTGGAAATGCACCAGTCAGAGCGGTCGGAAATCATGTTGTGCATGCGGCCTTCGCCCCAGGCAGGCACCCAGTCTACACTGTGGATTTCTTCGAGCAGTCTGTCGCGGATCTTGTCAATGGAGGCAAACCACTGTGTGGTGGCACGGAAGATAATGGGTTTCTTGGTTCTCCAGTCATGAGGATAGGAGTGGGTGATGAATTCCAGTTTCAGCAGAGCACCGATTTCATCCAGCCACTGGGTGACTGTCTTGTTGGCTTCATCTACAGTCTGACCGGCCAGTCTTTCACCGCACACGTCCATCATGCGGCCCTGATCGTCTACATTGACGAAAACAGGCAGGTTGTACTTCTTACCGATCATGAAGTCGTCCATACCAAAGCCCGGAGCGGTATGAACCAGGCCGGTACCGGAATCATCGGTAACGTGTTCGCCGACCATAACCAGAGATTCCACATCATCATAGAGAGGATGCTGGGCAGTCATGTATTCCATGTCTCTGCCTTTGATGGTCTTGAGCACTTCGTACTCTTCCAGACCAAACTGTTTCATCAGATCGTCCACCATGGAAGCCAGAACCACCAGGTTGCCCTTTTCAGTCTTCACCAGAGCGTATTCAAAGCGGGGGTGAACGGAAATACCCAGGTTGCCGGGAATGGTCCAGGGAGTGGTTGTCCAGATGACGAAGTTGTCTTCTCCCGGAGTCAGAATGCCCTTGCCATCCTTCACGGGGAATTTAACGAAGATGGTGGGGCTCTTGATATCAGCGTATTCAACTTCCGCTTCTGCCAGAGCAGACTCGGAAGAAGGAGACCAGTAAACAGGTTTCAGGCCCTGATAGATCAGGCCGTCTGTAGCCATCTTTCCGAAGATCTCGATCTGATGGGCTTCGAATTCAGGCTGCAGTGTGATATATGGGTGATCGTAGTCACCGATGGATCCCAGAGACAGGAAGCCTGCTTTCTGCTTTTCCACCTGTTCCAGGGCGAAGTCATGGCAGATTCTTCTGAATTCGGGGATACCGATTTTCTTACGGTCGTAACCCAGTTTGGTTACTGCGGTTTCAATGGGCAGGCCGTGGGTGTCCCATCCGGGAATGTAGGGAACCTGATAACCTTCCATGAATTTTGACTTGTTGATGACATCCTTGATGATCTTGTTCAGGGCATGGCCCAGATGAATGTCGCCGTTGGCATAGGGAGGGCCGTCGTGCAGAACGTAGCGTTCTGCTCCCTCTCTTTTTTCCAGCATCTTTTCGTACAGGCCCATGTCCTTCCATTCTTTCTGCAGGCCGGGTTCCTTCTTGGGAAGATTGCCCCGCATTTCGAATCTGGTTTTGGGCATCAGAAGTGTTTGCTTGTAGTCCATCTTCTACTCTCCATCCTTTCCTTGTTCTGGTGTCGTGAAAAAGAAAAAAGCCGTCCTTCTCCAAGGACGACTTCGCGCGGTACCACCTCAGTTCTCTGCCCTCTTCAGGACAGAGCTCTTACAGATAACGGTCTGTGCCGGTCAGGATTACTGCTGTTCATCCTGCTGCTCCAAAGGGATACCCTTTCTGTCCGGCTGCAGCCTTGCACCACCCGGCTGCTCTCTTGAACCTTTCCCAGAAAGGACGCGTCTTTTTCATTGCATCTATTTGATTACTTGTATTTTTGAAATTCCAGTACCAGTCTGTCCTTGCGGGTTTTGTTCACCACGCCGACAAACCGGAACCTGCCCGTACGGCGGACAGATATGACGTCATTATCACACAATCGCCCATTGTCTTCAAGAACTATATCATTCACCTTGACAAATCCCCGCCGAATCAGATCAGCCGCCTTTGCTCTGGAGCAGTGGGCCAGAGCTCCGACAATGGCATCGGTCCGCATGCTGGGGACGTTGATCTGAATGGTTTCCCTCTCGGGAGCAGGCATGGAGTCCGGTTCGGTCTCAAAGAAGTTCACCATCTGGGATCCAATGCGGGGCACCTGTTCACAGATGAACCGGCCGATAGCCGGTGTGCAGAAAATCCAGACAGCATCCGGAGTGCAGACAATGTCGCCCAGGGCTTCTCTCTTGATGCCTTCATGCATGAGAGTGCCCAGGACCTGGGGATGGGTGATTTCTTTGCCAAAGCGGGGAATCTCCGCTCTGACACAGCACACCTCGGGTTTCAGATCCAGATCCACTTCCGAGATGAGCAGCCTTTTCTTTTCTGCCTCGGGATAGCCGCCGTCAAAGGACAGCACGTATCCGGAACAGATATTCCTCGCTGTTTCCTGCTCGTGCAGTGACAAAAAAGAGGTCATGACCGGTCTGTTGCCTCTGCTGCACTGATCCATCAGATCGTACAGTCGGGAAACAAACGCATCCTGACCTTTTTTTGTGGATTGACCACTGAAAGACATGAATTATTCAGCGATTTCTTCTTCTTCGGGTTCATCCGGTGCCATTGTGATGGTTCCGGATACACCGATGTCAGCAGGGGAGCACAGAATGACATTGGTTCCGATTTTCTGGATGCTTCCGTTCAGGGCGAAAATAACACCAGTCAGGAAATCAATGGTTCTCTGAGCATACTGAGTGTCCAGCTTGTGCAGGTTCACAACAACAGCACGGCCTTCTTTCAGGCGCTGACCAATGGTTTCTGCTTCTCCAAAGCTTCTTGGCTCAAACAGGACCATCTTTGTATTGGCATCCAGTGCGTTGGCACCAGTTGTTTTCTGAGGCTGTTCATAGCGGTTTGCGGTCTGTGCAGGTTTTGCAGCGGGAGTTTCAGCAACAGTCACTTCTTCGTATTCTTCGTTGCCTTCTTCCGGTGCGATGAAATTTGTAATCTTATCCATGAATCCCATGAAAAAACCCTCCTTATTCTGAGTCATTATAGCATAGCAGGACAAATTGAGAAGAAATCCCCTTTGCTGCCCAGAACGGGCAAAAAAACACTCAAAACGCGATAATTAAAGGCAAATCCGGAACTCCTGCGGGAGAAATTCTTCAAATGCGTTCAAAATCAGCGGTTCCGGTGACGGAATTGTCAGCATTCCTGTCTGCCTGGTTTCTGATGAAGACAGAAAGAAGCCGGAAGTCTCCGGTCTTTTTGCTGTCCATGCAGGTCCTGTGCTTAACTCTCTGTTTTATTCCACGGTCAAGAAGTGTAACCTCTTGGCCCCATTTTAGCAAATGCAGGCATATTATTTCCATGCCCATTGCCAATTAATCCTCGCGGCTTTCTGATGCCGTCTTTATTTCGTCCTGTGAGAACTCTTTCATTCTGACAGAGCGAAAGTTCCATGAAAAAGATCATTTGCTCTGGTTTAACAACATGGATTTCTTTCTCTGGCTGGCAATCCTGTCGTATCCGGTCGAGCTGGCTTCCACAATGGTCCACCGGGTGGTGTCTTCCGGATTCTGAGTGGCATCTACCTTTCCGGAAGAAGCAGTCTCTTTCTGGTCTTTCTGATCTTTCTGGTCTTTCTGGTCTTTCTGATCTTTTCCGTTCTCTTTTTCCTGCTTATCCTGCTGTTTCTGCTTCTCTTTTTCTTCTTCTTTTTTCTGGTACTCCCTCTGGGAAACATAGCGGTTTCTGACATTCTGAGGCAGTTCTTTCAGAGAAGTTCCCTGCAGATAAATGGTCAGCTTCTTTCCCTTTTCCAGTTCCTCATTTTTCTGGTGAACCACTTTGAGATTCCCGATCATCTCAGTGGTCCCCGGCTCTTTTTCATAACCGGATGAGACAATCTCGGCCTGATAGACCGTCCCGGAAGCGTTGAGCGGTGAAAGCCTGATCTTTCCATGAATCAGATACTTTAATTATGTCTTCCCCAGTAGAAGATAAGCAACGAAATATTCAATTCCAGAAATAAAAGCAACGGATGGTTGACCAGTCAGAAACAGACATGGCTTAACCATCCGTCGGAGAAACATATTAGATTAACCACCCCCGCGAAGCGGGTTGGTACAAAAATAAACTCGTCATTCCCCTGCTGGCTGCCATGACTCTCACTTTTTCGGGATGTGCCAGCGTGACACGCTATGAAAACACCACCTGCCACTATCCTGTCTATGCGGGGTCAGAAGTTCGGGTGATTCTGATCGGTCCTGGCATGGATGAGCCTCTGACCTCCATCGTCCACGTCTTCACCTTGAATGAAGCGGATCTGGAGCATCCCGAATATTCTGACAGGATGCTGGCGGACGATTTTCTGACCACATACATGGGTGGTGCGGACCTGGATGACCGGAACAACATTCAGGTCCGCAGAAAGAACGGAAAGGTCACCATTACCGTCTATCTGGCTCCTGACCAGCATGAGCTGGAATATCCAATAGTCGAACACGGATCCACCATGCGCGAATTTATCGAAAGTCTGGAAAACGAATCAGCAGCGACCTGCAGCTGAAATGAACTATCTGCCTGAACCAGAATTCCGTTTTGCCAGACGGAACAGAAAGGATTTGAAGACCCATGAAGAATATCAGACTTATTCTTGCTTTCCTTGCAACCCTGTTTCTCATTCCTCTCTCTGGCTGCAGCAGTGTAGTCAGAATGGAAAAAATTTACTGTCAACTGGATGACCATTTTCTTGATGAGATTACTGCCTACGCTCCCTCTATGGATCGCCCGGTGACTTCTGTGATCTGGGCAACGACGTGGAGAGCTCCGCATAATATCAATCTGAATCTTTCCGATGAAACGCTGATTCATTCTATTCTGGAGGAATCCAACATTCATCTGGACAGACCTGAACAGGCCAGAATTACGCGAAAAGAGGATGGATCGTTAACCTTCACATTGTTCCTTTCCCCGGACCAGCACGAACTGGAGAAACCGATTGTCAGCAATGCCAAGACTCTGCGAGAGTTCAAGGAACAGCTCCAACAGAACTCCGAAATTGTCTGTGACTGAAAAACTGCAAAAACTATTCATCTATTTCACCACTTGCTGAAAGAACCGGCTGAACCGGAAGATTCCTTCCGTTCAGCCTTTTTTCGTCGCTAAAAATCTGTCCCGAAAGAGCTTGGGCGTTCGGTTCTTTAAAAAATGAACCTTTCGGATTCCCGATGAAAGGTGTTGCGAACCGGATGAACTTTACAAACTTTTTTCAGTTCGGTGACATTCGATTTTACACTCGCTTTCTAAAATGAGCCCATGAAAACGAGGTAAATCCATGAAAAAAGAATCCATGAAAAAACAGTTGCTTCTGACAGGTTTCACCCTGTTTCTGGCTGCCTGCAGCTCCTCTCCAGCCAGCCAGGAGGGCATTTCTGTCATCTCCCGTGAACAGGGCAGCGGAACCCGGTCCGCCTTCACCGAACTCTTTGGTATTGAACAGGACGGTCAGGATCTCACCCGCTCTGATGGAGAGGTGACCAACTCTACGGCAGTCATGATGACTACGGTGGATGGCAACCCATCGGCCATCGGTTACATCTCCCTTGGTTCTCTCAGCAATGAACAGAAAGCCGTAGCCATCGATGGTGTTCTGCCTTCTGCTCAGAATGTCAAAGATGGCAGCTATACCATTTCCAGACCTTTCCTTCTGGTCGAACGAAAGGAAGATCCGGATCCGCTGGCCAGTGATTTTGAAAGCTACATTCTTTCTCAGGATGGTCAGAAGATCATCGAAGAAGCCGGTTATGTTCCCCTGGATACAGACAGCACCTATACCCCGGCTGGAACGGCCGGATCCATCACCGTCGGTGGCTCTTCATCTGTTACCCCTGTGATGGAAAAGCTGGCTGAATCCTATTCTGCCCTGAATCCCGATGCCCGGATCGATGTGCTGCAGACGGATTCTTCCACGGGAGCCAGTCTGACTGCGGACGGCACCTATGATCTGGGCATGAGCTCCAGAGAGCTTAAGGACGAAGAACTGCAGAAAGGCCTGAAAGGAGTCCGCATTGCCCTGGATGGCATTGCCGTCATCGTTCATCCTGACAACCCAATCGATGTCCTGACCAGCGAACAGGTCAGGGATATCTACACCGGTGCCATTCAGTCCTGGAGTGAGGTGAGTGCCCAGTGAAGACTCTTTCCAGAGAATCTTTCATGAAAGGGGTGTTTGCCCTGTGTGCTGCTCTGAGTATTGCGGCGGTGGTTCTGATTCTGATTTTTCTTGCGGTCAATGGCGTACCGGCTATAGAGAAGATAGGTCTGCTGTCCTTTCTGACTGGAACGACGTGGGCCCCTGAACAGAATCTCTTTGGCATTCTGCCCATGATTACCGGCACCCTGGAACTGGCTGCCGGGGCTCTGCTTCTGGGAGTGCCCCTTGGCTTCTTCTGTGCCGTCTTTCTGGCTTACTACTGTCCGCCACGACTGGCTGCTCCCTTCCGGTTTGTGATCAGTCTGCTGGCCGGCATCCCCAGCATCGTCTTTGGCTTCTTTGGCCTGGTGGTGCTGGTTCCTCTGCTGCAGTCCATATTTCCCGGCACCGCCGGCAAAGGCATTCTCTGTGCCTCTCTGGTGCTGGCCATGATGATTCTGCCTACCGTCGTATCCCTGTGCGAAAACGCACTGGAGAAAGTCGATCCTTCCCTGTATGAAGCCAGTCTGGCCATGGGAGCTGATCACGATCACACCGTCTTCTTTGTCTGCGTTCCCGCCGCCTTTTCCGGCATTCTGTCTGCCGTTGTCCTGGGATTGGGCAGAGCCATTGGCGAAACCATGGCTGTTGTCATGGTGGCCGGCAATGCGCCAGTTTTTCCGGACGGACTGCTTTCTCCCATGCGCACCCTCACCAGCAACATCGTCATGGAAATGTCCTATGCCGCCGGCCTGCACCGGCAGGCGCTGATTGCCACGGCCCTGGTGCTCTTCATTCTTGTTCTTCTGCTCAATGGCGGCATGGCCTGTCTGAAACGAAAGGAGCGATCCGTATGAATCAGCCGGTTTCCACTCCTCTTCCCTCTTCCAGCCTGTCTCAGACGAAGAAGGAAAAAGCAAAGACAGATCTGAGCAAAGCCATGCCCAGACGCTTTTCCAGCCTTCTTCTGAGAAATCTGGCTCTGCTTTGTGCCTTAATGGCAGCAGGCATTCTGCTGGTTCTGTGTGGTTTTATCCTCATCCGGGGACTTCCCGCTCTCAACGGGGATCTGTTTGCCTGGAAAAGCACCACTGAAAACCTCAGCATGCTTCCAGCAATCTTCAACACCCTATCCATCTGCTTTGGCAGCCTGCTCATCAGTGTGCCCTGCGGTGTCGGAGCAGCCATCTATCTGCAGGAATATGCCAGACCCGGATCGAAATTCACGGCTCTGGCTTCTCTGATGGCGGAAACCCTGGCCGGTATTCCCTCCATTATTTTCGGTCTGTTTGGCATGTTGTTTTTTGTGGGCAGTCTTCATCTGCAGCTGTCCATTCTTTCAGGCATGCTCACCATGGCCATGATGGTTCTTCCCTTTATTGTCCGCACAGCCCAGGAAGCTCTGGTGCAGATTCCTTCTTCCATGCGCCAGGCCAGCTATGCCCTGGGAGCCGGAAGACTGCATACGATTGTTCATGTTCTTCTGCCTCAGGCAGCAGGCGGCATCTGCTCCGGGATTCTGCTTGCCGCAGGACGGATTGTAGGTGAATCCGCTGCTCTGATCTACACTGCCGGAACCATTGCCAGAATTGCGGTTGGTCTGCTGGATCCGGGTGCGACCCTCAGTGTTCATCTGTTCAAACTGCTCAATGAAGGCCTCTACATTCGCGAAGCCGGAGCAGTGGCTCTGGTTCTGCTTATTGTGGTCTGCGTGCTCAATCTGCTGCAGATGCTGCTTTCCAGAACCATGACGAAAGGATGGAAGAAATGACCCCCAAAATCAAAGTGAAAAACGCCTGTGTCTATTATGGAAAAACACAGGCTCTCCAGGATGTGTCCATGGAAATCCCGGCTCATTCCATCACAGCCCTCATTGGTCCCAGCGGCTGCGGAAAGTCCACCTTTCTGCGCTGTCTCAACCGTATGAACGATCTCATTGAAGACTGTCGTGTGACAGGAGATTTCTTTCTGGAAGAAACCGATCTCTATCACAGGGCCGACGTGAATGCTCTGCGCAGGACAGTTGGCATGGTCTTTCAGAAGCCCAATCCTTTTCCCATGAGCATTTTCGATAACGTGGCTTATGGTCCCAGAACCCATGGAATCAGAAACAGAGCGAGACTGGAAGAAATCGTCATCCGCTCCCTGAGACAGGCAGCGCTCTACGATGAAGTCAAAGACAAACTGAAAAAGTCCGCCCTGTCCCTGTCCGGCGGTCAGCAGCAGCGGCTCTGCATTGCCAGAGCTCTTGCGGTAGAACCTGATGTGCTGCTCATGGATGAACCCACCAGTGCTCTGGATCCGGTCTCCACTGCCAGAATTGAAGAGCTCTGTCTGCAGCTCAAAAAGGACTACACCATCATCATGGTGACCCATAACCTGCAGCAGGCAGCCCGAATCTCGGATCAGACCGCCTTCTTTCTGGAAGGACGGCTTGTTGAAATGGACGAGACCCGGATCCTGTTTTCCAGCCCTTCTGAAAAGGAAACGGAAGACTACATTCATGGCCGCTTCGGTTGAATCCCTCTTCTGATTCTCTGCATCATTCCGATTAAACCGGTGCATTCTGACAGACCTGTCATCCAGGCTGGCCAGATGCACCGGTTTTGTTTTTGAGAAATTGCTGCGTCTTCTCTCTGGAACCTTCTTTTCTTTCTGGTTTCCGGCTGCATTCCAGGCTAACCGGATTCTGAAGGAATAGCAGGCAATTTCGCTCACTGCACTTTCATATTGCTTTCCAACGATAAGATGAAAAAAATTGGACAGTCAGAACAGCAGTACGCTGATTCAACTGGCTGCCGGTAAACGAAAGGAAAGAAGAAATTCATGAAAAAGTTGCTCTGCCTGCTAACTTCTGCTGCAGTTCTTAGCTTTCTTTGCGGATGCAGCAGTGTAAGTAACCATTGTGTGATCAAGTGCGACTGTGATCTGCCTGCCGCACCGGCCGGATCAACAATGGAATTGATTTATGCAGGCACCGACTGGGACAAGCCAGCTACAAGTTTAACCATTATTTACAAGGCCTCCTATGACGATCTTAAGGCCATGATCGGTCATGAAGTCACCGATGATGATGTTCAGAATTTTAAAAACCAACTGGTTTAAATGGTCAAAAAGCAATTAAACAACAACAAGGATTTTTCTGATGAGCAGATCCGGTTTACGGATTCAGGAGATTCAATGACGATTCAAATCTGTATCTATTCTGATGCTGAAAAGGAGGCTGGCAAAGACATCCAGACGCTCAAAGAACTAAAGGAAGAATTAGAGAATCATCCTGAGTACACCTGCAGCTGATCCACTCCTCCGGATCAAAAATCTGGTTTTGTTGATCCGGTCTTTCTCTTTCAAAGATCCGGACACCGTCTGAAAAAAGAAACAGAATACTTTGTTCATGGACATTTTCACTGGAGCCATTTTCTGCTGCATTGCTCCAGCTGCCAGATTGAACAAGCACATACTGACAGGCATGTACTCCAGGCAGAGCAGAATGCACCGGTTTTGTTGTCAGAATCAGCATCGTCTTTTATCTGGAACCTGCTTTACTTTGTGACTCATCCGGGATCCATCGAATTCTGAATGGTCAGCGGATAATTTCGACCACTGCTCTTTTAGAGCGTTTTTTAACTATAAGATGAAAAAAAGAATGGTCAGCCTGATCGGAAGAATACCGATTCACCTGGCTGCCGGTAAACGAAAGGAAAGACGAAATTCATGAAAAAATTGCTCTGCCTGCTGACTTCAGCTGCAGTTCTTGGCTCTCTTTGTGGATGCAGCAGCACAAACAGACACTCCGTTCTCATCTGTGAGTGTGATTTGCCTGCTGAGCTGTCAGGATGCAAATTAACTGTACTTTTTGCAGGTCCCGACTGGGATAAAGCGCCAACGAGCATCACCGTTGATGCCAGCTGCCCCTACAAATTACTTGAAGAGCAGAAGGGATCGGAACTGACCGATGAGGAGATCAGCAAGCTCAGAAAAGAGATGGAAGCAGCCATCAGGAAAGAACTCGACGGCAATGAATATATTTCCGAAGACCAGTTCCAGTTCATTGATACTGACGAAACCTTTGGTCTTCGCGTGACAGTTCCCAATCCAAACCTGACGGATACGAATGACAACACACCAACTCTCAAAGAGATCAAGGAAGAAGCAGACCAGACATCAGGGGTCTCCTGCAGCTGATACACCCATCCAGATCAAAAGGCCGGATTTCGTGAATCCGGTCTTTTCTCCCTTCAAGAGAAAGGAAACCTTATGAAGTTTTTGAAAGCATCTCTTCTGATCCTGTGCCTGACACTCACAGGATGTGCCTCTGTAAATTCGTCCAAAGCACCGCGGATCATGGTCTGCACCTGCAGTCTGAAAAACATTCCCTATATTGGAGAGTATCTGAGCGGCTTCAGCGCCACCCTGATGGCATCAGACTGGGACGAACCCATTAACTCTGTCCGGCTGAATGGCAGTATGGAGTATGACATGCTCAGCGAGCTCTCCGGATTTCCCATCAATCAGCTCACGGTCTCTCTTGGCAAATCGGGAGTGGAAGACTATCTGGTCGAGAACCTGAAAATTCCGGCTGAACTGATTGAAATCGTTCCGGGACATTCCGGATGCGAAATTGTCATTGAACTGACACCGGACAATAATTCCCTTCTGCCGCAGGAATTCTGGCAGAATACTCTGCAGGACTTTCAGGATGCAGCGGACGAAACCGGCCTGATCACCTGCAGCTGAAATGAAAGATCATTCAAAGCGGCAGACAGCCGAAAACCGGCGGAGAACTCTCTCCGCCGGCTTTTATTCATTATTCAGGGTTGCGGACAATTGTCCGGCTATTCGGTTTCAATCAGGCCGTATCCACCGTCATTGCGCAGGTAGACCACCGCAATCTTGTCAGTTTCATCATCCGTGTAGATGAAGAAGCTGTGGTCCAGCAGATCCATCTTGGTGATGGCTTCATCCAGGGACATCCGTTCAGGAATCACGGTCTTGGTTCGAACGACTTCCTCATCCACGGGTTCTCCCAGGATGTCATAATCCAGGAAGGCTTCGTACAGGGGTTTGCCGCTCTTTCTTGTGACACGGGTTTTCTGTCTGCGGATCTGATCCTTCAGTTTATCCACTGCCTTGTCGATTGCTGTGTACATGTCATCAGCAGATGTCTCAGTACGCAGGATTGCGAACTTTGTCGGGATTGTGATTTCAATTTTCTGCTTCGTCGGGTAAGTTCTCAGAAGAACTTTGGCCACGTCGTTGTCGTCGATGATGAAATACTTATCCAGGCCCTTGAGCTTTTCATTGATCTTGTCCTCCAGAGCCTTTGTTACTGTGATGTTTTTTCCAACGATAGTGACTTTCATTTTATTACCTCCGCTGTGCAGTCTTGGCGCGGCTTTCTGAATTGCTGCCTGATTCAGAATGCTGTTTTTCACCACCTTTGTTGTGCCGCTTGTTTTCTTTCTTTTCTGCTTTCATTGTATAAGTGCGTGAAACTTTGGTCAAAAATCCCGTAAAACCGGTCAGAATGGACCATTAATGAACCACTCAGGCCGGTTTTCTGTCCCTGACGGTCAAGACTCTCCCGGATTTCTCTACAGGTTTCTCTGCTTTTCTCTGTGTTTTTTATTCGATCCTTTTCTGGAACGAAACAGATTGAAAACGAAATTCTTCTTTCAAAAATTCTTACATTCTGTTGCAAAAAATCTTTCATCCGTCTACAGTAGACTCATGAACGGACAGAGTTATCGATTTAGCACGCACGCCTGGAATTGAAAAGTCAGCTGAACAAGGTGACTCTTTTTCTACAGGCTCAATCAGGGAGACATGAATGAACGTGTCTCCCTTTTGTTTTTACAGTCCGTTTGCACCAGCAGAGAACAAGGAGAGAAAAACCATGATTATTACCCTGAAGAAAACAGCCGATGAAACCGAAGTCTCCCGTCTAGTGGAAGATCTGGAAAGCAGAGGGCTCACCATTACCAAGATTATCGGTGAAAACTATGACGTCTTTGGTCTGGTCGGTGATACCGCCAGTCTGGATGAGCGTCTCATTCTGGCCAACCCCATCGTCTACAACGTGCAGCGTGTCGCCCAGCCCTACAAACTGGCCAACCGCATGTTCCATCCCGAAGACACAGTCGTGGATGTCTGCGGTATTCCCATCGGCGGCAAGAAGATTGTCATGATTGCCGGCCCCTGTGCCGTAGAAGGAGAAGAACAGATTACCCGCATTGCCGGTGAAGTGCTCGAAGCCGGCGCTGACATGCTGCGGGGTGGTGCCTACAAGCCCAGAACGTCTCCCTACTCTTTCCAGGGCATGGGAACAGCCGGTATTGAAGCACTGAGCAAAGCCAGAGAACGCACCGGATTACCCGTGGTCACCGAACTGATGAGCGTCGACAAGCTGGATGAGTTCATCGAAAACGTGGACATCATTCAGATCGGTGCCAGAAACATGCAGAACTTCGATCTGCTCAAGGCTGTCGGCCGCACCAAAAAGCCCGTTCTGCTCAAGAGAGGCCTGGCCAACACCATTGAAGAGTGGATCATGGCCGCTGAATATATCATGTCCGAGGGAAATCCCAACGTCATCTTCTGTGAAAGAGGCATCCGCACCTTTGAGAAATACACCAGAAACACCCTGGATCTGGCAGTCATCCCCATCATCAAGGAAAGAACCCATCTGCCAATCATCATTGACCCCTCCCATGCTTCCGGGGACTGGAAACTTGTGGAATCCCAGTCTCTGGCTGCCATTGCGGCTGGTGCCGATGGACTGATCATTGAAGTACATGATGATCCCACCCATGCCTGGAGTGATGGTGCCCAGTCTTTAAAACCCGCCAAATTTGCCGAACTGGTGGAAAAAGGCCGCGCCATTGCCAGAGTAGTTGGAAGAGAACTTTAAGTCAGGTAGAATCTGAATTCATGGACAAGAGCCCAAGGAGGTAGACATGAATCAGATTCTGGATAACCCATTTCCCTACACCAGTGACAACAAAAGGTATCACACCCTCTCCTGGCACTACAAAACCCTCTATGGCTGCAAATGCGCCAAGATCCCTCTTAACGGAGGATTCACCTGTCCCAACCGGGATGGCACCAAGGGCACAGGTGGCTGCACCTTCTGCTCGAGCAGCGGCAGCGGAGACACCATTCTGGATTTCGGCCGGCCTTTGATGGAGCAGTACGCCAGCAATCTTCAGCGGGCCAGAGCCAAATGGCCCGATGCCAGAGGCATTGCCTACTTTCAGGCCTACACCAACACCTATGCTCCTTTAGAGAAGCTGAAGAAGCTCTTTATTCCTTTTCTGGAAGATCCGGATGTGCTGGAACTGTCCATTGCCACCAGAGCAGACTGTCTGGAGCAGGAAACCATTGACTGGCTGGCCAGCCAGAACAAGACCGTCTGGATTGAGCTGGGTCTGCAGAGCGTTCATGAAGAAACATCCAGACGAATCAACCGCTGTCATGCGACGCAGGAAGTCGCAGACAAAGTCAGAGCCTGCAGAGAAGCCGGTCTGAAAGTCTGCGTTCATCTCATGAACGGGCTTCCCGGAGAAACCCATGAGATGATGGTGGAAACTGCCAGACAGACGGCTGCCATGAAGCCGGATGCAGTGAAGATTCACATGCTTCATCTCATTAAAGGCACAAAAATGGCTGCCCAGTGGAAGCTGGAACCCTTTGAACTGCTCAGCGAAGAAGAATATGTTCAGATTGTCTGTGACCAGCTGGAAGTGCTGCCCGCTGAAATCATCATTGAAAGACTGACCGGGGATGGTGTCCAGAGTGATCTGGTAGGCCCCATGTGGACCACAAAGAAAACCATCACCATCAACGACATCGACAAGGAACTGGTCAGACGAAACTCCTGGCAGGGAAAACTGGCTTAGCAGGCCTGAGTTCTTTCTTTACTGTTGCTTTATGATCTGTCAGGAACTGATCCTTTGATTTCTGACAACGGTAATACCCATTTCTGTATTGCCAGACGTTCTGTTATCAGGGGTATCCTCCTCAAATCATCCCGAATGTGGCAGAAACAGTCTGCTTTCTGAAGTACATATAGCGTAAAAGCTCCCGTCCTTTCCAGCCAGGCTGGATTGGAACGGGAGCTTTTTTGATGCGTTCAGATGGTTTTCGAACTGTTTTTCAGGTTGGTTTCCGGTGTCAGATCACCGGCAAGCTCATCAGGCTTTACAGATGTTTTTCCCTCAAGCCAGTCCAGATCCGAGTCTGCCTGTTGAAGCATGGTCTGCAGTTCTGTCTTTTTTCTGGCCAGAATGCCTTTCTGGAAGAAGGAGAAGATGGCAGATAGCCGCTGCATACAAAGACAGCCAGAATGCGGTAGGTCATCCAGAAATGATGCCATGAGTGATTGTTCAGAACGATATACCAGGCAAAGGGAAACAGGCTGATAACAGCCAGCAGCCAGAACATGGAATTTCTGGCCGGTTTAACCTTTTTCCACAGCAGCCAGCACAGGGTTGCGATGAGCACGAAGATGATGATCCACTTCATGACATCGATAAAGGCTGTATCCCAGTTGAGCTGGAAGGTTTCCAGCAGGCTCACATGTTCTTCTACGGCTTCCCCGCCGTTGGTTCTCATGGCAGCCCGGTTGAGACCGTTGGCAATGAGGTTGGTTCCGGTCAGCAGAGAGCCTGCCACCCATTTACCAGCCCACATGCCGCCGTATCCCACGGCCCAGCAGATGCAGCTGTTCAAAGACTTGCCGATCATGGTCTTCAGAGACTGGGTATAGTTCATGAAGACGCCCAGAGCCAGGGGAATGCCAAGGGTCACAAGAGGATAGGTCAGGAAGTCAAAGAAGGCTGAACCGATTCCCATGAACAGGAACAGTTTCCAGCTGTCGTCTGTCTTCCAGAGTTCCTTTCGAAACATGATGGCCGTGCCGATAAGCATGAGCACCATACTGTTGACATACTGCATGCTGAGCGAGGCTGAGACGGGGTTGATTACTGCCACCGCCAGCAGAAAGCCGCTTAAGGCAATCCAGTTTCCTTTCCGGCTGATTTCAAAGATCGCCCAGCCCAACAGAAGCAGAATCACCGAAACATTGATGATCCGGATCTGCGAGAGGGAGAACTTCATCAGCAGGGGTTTTAGAAAAATCAGATAACCGTGCCAGTACCGGCCATACATGGTGGAGTATTCATCCAGATCCGGATTCTGATCTTCTTCAGAAGCCAGATATTCTCTGAGGTCTGTTGCAGAGGGAAACTCCGGTTCTACGCTGGAATCGGAAGCCTGTTTCTGGGTCGAATCCTTCTGGATGTAAATGGGCATCATATTCAGCATGGATGACTTCAGCGTGCCCATGCCGGTGTCATAAACCGCTTCCCGGATCATAGTGGCATCGGTGGTCATATCCAGTCTGGCTACGTGATACCAGGGAGCCCAGTAGTCATAGGATGGATGATCTTCCGAGAAATTGGGCAAAGATTCTCTGGCGTGCTGTTGAATGGGAGCCAAAGGCAGTTTGTAGGAGCCGTACATCAGCACCACACCGCAGCAGATACAGAGTACAAGCGCCCCGATGCACCACAGAATTTCATGAAGAAAGGAGTGCTTTTTAAACTGCCCAGAAGCTGTATCAGTTTTCATCAGCCGTCTCCTTGAGCAGCTGCTTCTTTCTGTTTTCTGCCATCATCAGATCCATTTCAAAATGGCGTCTGTTCTGCTTGCCCAGGGTTTCCAGAATGAGACCGGCAAACAGGGAAAGCAGAGCGCCCAGCATCAGGAACCCGCCCACGATAAGGGTTGGAAAGCGTTCCACCAAACCGGTCTGCAGATACGCTGTGAACACTGGAACCTGAATGGCGATGGCAATTACCGCCAGAATCAAAGCCAGCCAGCCAAAGAAGGCAAAGGGACGGTTGTTCCGAAACATATTGAAGATGGTTTTGAGAACCTTAAAACCGTCAGAGTAGGTATTCAGCTTGGATTCACTGCCTTGCGGTCGGTCCCGGTACTGAATGATGACATTGTCCACCTGCATGTTCTGTTCGACTGCATGAACTGTCATTTCCGTTTCGATTTCAAATCCACGGGAAAGATCCGGGAAGGTTTTGACAAATTCATAGGAGAAGGCGCGGTATCCGGTCATGACATCCCGGATATTGTTGTCAAACAGAGTATTGATGAAGAACCGGACGCTCCGGTTTCCCAGATTGTGGAAAGGACGGGTGTTTTCGGTGAAGTAGGTGGAAGACAGTCTGTCTCCAACCACCATATCCGCCTGATGTTTAAGGACGCGATCGCACAGTTCTCTGGCCGATTCAGCAGGATAGGTGTCATCTCCATCGGTCATGACGTAACATTCGGCGTCAATTTCACGGAACATTCTGCGGATGACATTGCCCTTTCCCTGCTGGTATTCGTGCCGGACAACAGCTCCTGCCTTTTCAGCCAGTTCAGCGGTCCGGTCGCTGGAATTGTTGTCATAGACATAAATTACGGCTTCCGGAAGCTGAGTCCTGAAGTCACGGACCACTTTTTCAATGGTTTTTTCTTCGTTATAACAGGGGATCAGTACTGCGATCTTATCCATAGGTTCTCCTTTCAGATGAGTCTGGATTTACTGTATGGGTCAGTCTCTGGATTCCAGGAATATTTTTCTGGAAATAAAGTTGTAGACCATAACCAGAGCCGTGGCGATGATCTTGGCAATCCGGTAGTCCAGGTGTACCAGATCGGTGAACATCCACATGAAAAGGGTGTTCAGCAGCAGTCCCACCACAGACAGCAGGACAAAAATGACAAACTGCTTCTGTCTGGACAGCTGGTTGTTGACGGTGAAGACCCAGCGGACGCTGAGAACGTAGTTGTAAATCACCGACAGGGTGAACGAGATGATCGAGCTGATCAGATAGTTGATATGAAGAACTTCTGTCAGAAAGATCATTCCGAAATAGTCGATGATGAATGCTGTTCCACCAACCACGGCGAATTTCGTAATCTGTTCAAATAGTTTTTTCATTTTCGTTCATTCACGCTTATTTTTCGATGGATCGCGCCTCCGGTCCAGCCAGATGCAATCTCATATTCTTGAAACGTCAGAATCCATTCTAATCTTATTTACGTTTTAAACTGGTGAATTAGCCTGTTTTAATCCTTTTCAGGTTTCGCCTGAATCATCAGGATCTCTGAAACCAGTGGCTGGAGTCCAGTCGATTTAACGGATTTCAAACGTCTTTTCCATTCTGCTTTTCATGCAGTGGATAGATTTCTTGTCTTTCCTTTCAGTCCTGACCAGGAGCAGCGCTGCTCTCAAGTCCGCGAAAATCCACAAAAAAGAGGTTCTGCCCCAGCCGGCATTGCCGGGTGACAGAACCTCCTGTCATTCATCCTTCAGGAAAACTTGTCTGTGAAGGAATCAGTCTTCTTTTTTCTTTCTGGTCAGAACAGCAAATCCCAGGGATGCTGCAGCGGCAGCAAGCAGGCCGGAAACATGCAGGCTGGCAGCGGTAGCGGGCTTCTTAGCGGGCTCCTTGTCGGCCGGTTTCTTTCCGGGTTCCTTGCCAGGTTCCTT
>Belle_p2__coassemble_1853_pt1 | contig 19520 bp, 8 predicted proteins | sample Belle_p2__metabat2_low_PE_004 | metagenome-assembled genome bin Belle_p2 | reverse complement strand
ATGATCAAATTCAATTTCTGATCATTGGAAAGGAGCTCATGATGACTGACACATTTCCAATCAGCCACGATGTACTCGAATGGATTAAACGCACGATCAACCTGTCTTCTCTGCCTGCTCTGCAGCAACATCAGTTCCATCAGTGGATCGAACAGAAAGTGCAGCCCACTTACGATGATCTGGAAACATTCAGCAAAAAAGCAAAAATCCCTTTTGGTTACCTGTTTATGTCCAATCCTCCAATCGAAGAGATTCCATTGATCCAGCAAAGGACCAATGAGAAGAATAAGACAGGCCTGCCAGGCAGGGATTTTGTTGATATCTATTACCAGATGAAATCCATCCAGGACTGGATGATTGATTATCTGGAATTTGAAGGAGCTGAGGATCTCCGCCTTCCAGGTCGGTTACCCCTGAATGCAGACATCCATTCCATAACATCCAGCATGCGCAGTCTTCTCGAACTTCCAGATGATTTCTTAATCGAGATGGATGATAGCGTGTATGAATTGCTGAAACAGCGTATTCGAAACCTGGGCGTGCTCGTTATCCAGAGTAGTATGGCAAACGGGGATCCCGAAAGACTGCTTAACCCGGAAGAGTTTCGCGGATTCGCCCTGTTTGATCAAAAAGCCCCGTTAATTTTTATCAATTCCAGAGATATTCTTGCTGGCCAGATCTTTACCCTGCTCCATGAATTACTCTACGTTTTGACAGGAACTGATGACCTGTTCGTTGATGAAAATTGTGAGGATGGAGTTCAGACAGAGATGGAACAGATCTTCTGTGCTGCTGTCGCTGAGCTCATGATTCCATCCAGTCTGTTCAGAGAACAATGGCGACTGGATTCTCACGAAACAACCAAGGCAAGAATCGCCTCTCTGACCAGAACTTTTCATGAACATGAAACCCTGGTCACAAGACAGGCACTTGCATCTGGTCTGATCGATACTGATCAGTATCAGGAAATCAAAGATCAGTTTGGAAAAACCATTTCTAACACCATTCCTGGAGAGAACGACCCTTCCGAAAGGATGACTCTCCAGCTTGATCCTGTTTTCCTGCTGGCTCTGGCAGACAGTGTTGCGATGGGAAAAACAACGTACACGGAAGCTTTCAGACTGACGAATACGACTGCCCAAACCTTTGATCAGATCTGTTCAGAAGCTCTTGAAGCAATCTCCACTCAGCTCTGATTCAAGATTCTGGCACCGTCTTCCAGGACGATCTCATGGTCTCACCCGAAGTTCGAACAGACAGAGCTGTTCTGTCCGGGTTACTCCTCTTTGAGGGCCGCAAATTCAAAATGACGGAGAATGTCTTTCAGGATGTGAGGATCGGCTTCAATCTGGACACCGATCTTGCCGCCGGAAAAATAAACACGGTCCATGGCATCAGCACTCTGATCCATGAAGGTGGCAAATTCCTTCTTCATCCCCAGGGGTGAACAGCCGCCATGAACATAGCCTGTTAAAGGCAGCAGCTCCTTCTGAGGAATCATTTCCACATGTTTCACTCCGGCAGCCTTGGCTGCCTTTTTCAGTGAGAGGTGACCGTTGACCGGAACCATGAAGACGTAATGGTTCTTATCTGCACCGACAGTGACCAGTGTCTTGAAGACATGGTCCGGATTCTCACCAGCCAGTTTGGCAATCTGCATACCGTCTGTAGCTTCTGTCTGCAGATCATGAGCAGTGTAGTCTGCTTTTTTTCTGTCCAGCGCTCTCATGGCGTTGGTCTTTACCGGTTTCTTTGACATGGGTTCATTCCTCCATCTATTCCCTGCTTATGGCTTCTCTTCCCTTCCAGGACGAACAATTCGCTCTTTCGGGTTCTGTATCATGCCGGGCGATTCTTCCAGGATTTCCTTTCCAGAATCATATCCTGATGCAGCCTGAAGCCAATCCCCATTGTACAAAGATTGGCTTTCACTGGAAAATGGAATGTTCCATTTCATGAAACAGAAGGCTCAGTCAGTCCCTGACAACACTTACCGAAACGCAAAAAGGCCAGAACGGAAGCTGAACCGTTCTGGCCTTTCTCATTTTCGCTTTTCATCCTGGACAGGATGAATGCCTGAATGAGGGGTTGATTCTACTTATTTGTTTCTTCTCTTTCTGCCCATCAGGCCTGCCAGAGCAGCAACGGCCAGACCGGCAAATCCAAGAGTTCCTGTACCTGCAGCCGTCTTCACAGACTTGTTGGTTGCAGCAGGTTTAGAGGAAGCTTCTGTCTTGTCTTCAGAAGCAGGCTTCTTCTGCTCATCAGCAGGTTTTACCTCATCCACAGGCTTCTTGTTTTCGTTTGCGGGTTTCTGATCCAGAACATCGTTGATCATCTTTGTTACGTTCTTGACGTCATCCTGCAGAACATTGGCTTCACTGGCATTCAGATCCGGATTGTTCAGAGCTTCATCCACGCGAACCTTGAGGTCGTTGATGGTATTGGCCTGATCTGCAGTGAACAGAGTCATATTCAAAGACAGAACCATGGTCTGGAATCCGCGCAGTTCTTCCAGAACTTCTTCGGAAGGTTTCAGACGCAGAGCCATCCAGGCGTTGTTCAGACGAATGATGGAACCATTGATCTGATCCTGAGTTTCAGCGTTGAGCAGCAGATCTTCGGCTTCTGCCAGAGCAGCCTGGAATTCATCCTGACCAACACTGGTGTAGAGACTCAGATCCACATCCTTCACATTGTCCACCAGCATCTGCAGCAGATCCTTATCCAGCTGTTCTTTGGCAACCAGATTGTTCATGGCTTCCTGCAGACGGCTGATGGCAGCCGCAATGCTTTCTCCATCCAGAGCTGCCGGATCATCGGCTACTTCTTCTGCGTAAGCCAGAGCTTCGCGGAAGGCAGCGGCACTTTCTTCTTCATAGTTGTCCAGGTTGATTTCCTTTGCCTGGGCAATGAGAGCTAACAGTTCGGTCTTGTCGGTGGTGAAATCAAGCATCTGGATCTTCTGGGTCAGATTGAACCAGGCGGCATTGACTTCATCCTGGGTAGCAGCGGGGTCGGCATCGACTTTCTTTGCTTCATCCAGTGCTTTTTCAAAGGCTTCACGAACCAGTTCATTGACATGGCTCAGGTCTTCTTCACTCAGAGATTCTGCATAGGCGATAGCCTGTTTGAGCAGAGTCTTGTTGGCTTCTGTGACAGGTGTATCTTCCTTTGGTCCGGTGATGCGGATTTCTGCAGCAGAAGCATAGTTGTTGGCAGAACTGTCGGTTCTGGATTCCACCGCATAGATGCGGATATCAGTAGCTTCTGTTTCTTCCCAGTTTGCCAGTTTCCAGGAAGTGCTGGCAGCCCAGGTGCCTTCAGCTGCGGTTGTCCAGGTTTCACCATGGTCATTGGAGAGTTCAACACGGTATTTGGTGATGATGCCGTTGGAACCGTTCTGTCTGGGCAGCAGTCTCAGACCATCCGTCTTGACGGAATCTTCTGTGCTCAGCTGGATCCAGAGGTTGTCTCTGCTGTCACCAGCCCACAGGGAATGCCAGATAGTGGAAGTGTTGTCATCGATGACCAGAGAAGCCGGTCCTTCGTCTTTACCAGGCTGGGCACTGCCGGCTGTGGCGGTAAACAGAGCCAGATCCAGGTCTCTGGAATCATCTTCTTCAGGTTCCTTGGGAATATCGGCAACGCTGTAGTCAGCCAGGATCTTTTCAGACAGAGTCTTCAGATCAGCATCGGTGGGTTCATTGGTATAGCTGGTGTGTCCTGTGGCAAATTCCCATTCCATTTCGAACCAGTCAGTTCTGGAAATGTTCTGGTATTCTTCGCCAGCCAGGCGTTTCTTCTGTTCAGCAATCCACTTTTCCCATCTGGGCTTGTAGTAATCCTTCGTCAGACCAGCCCACTGTCTGTTGGAGTAGTCGGACAGTCCGCCGCTGTTGGCCTGTTCAATGCTTCCCCAGGTGGTGACAAGGGCTTTGGCGTTCATTTCATACAGGTTCTTTGTGAAGTCATCGGTTCCATCGGCCAGAGCTTTGGCAGCCTCAGTCCAGGTGCCAAGCAGGAAGTACTTCTGGGTGGAGAGGATTTCTTCAGAGAAGTCGATGAGTTCCAGGAACTTAGTGGAGTACAGATCAAAGGCTTCGGCATTGCCGGCAGAAATGGCAGCAGCCATCTTCTTGTGGTATTCCTGAGCGGTGTTGGAAATCACCTGCTGAGCCACATTGGCCAGGTCATAACGGTAGCCTTCGCTGTCTTTGAGTTTGTCATAGTCTTCCAGCAGTAAAGCCAGGGCTTTTTCCAGTTTGGTCTTGTCATAGTCGATGACAGAGTTGCCCCATGTGGAAGCAGCAGAAATGCTTTCTGCGGGTCTTGCGTTGATGACGTTTTCCGGAGCTCCCTGACCCTTCATGTTCAGTTCGGGGTTATAAACCGTATCGTTCAGAATCAGCATGGCCTGGTAGGCAGATTCACTTTCAGCGCCATAGCGTCGGGTGGTGTAGTCTCTGTACCACTGTTCCAGATTGATGGGTTCCAGAGTATCGCTGTCGGTCCAGGCAGTTTCAAAGAACATGTCATACAGAACAGGGTTGTTGACGCTGGCTTCAGGAGTAATACCAATACCGGTCAGGTGTTTGGCTTCCTGGAAGGCGTTGGCGACACCCTTTCTGAAGTTTTCGATATGGCCATACAGACCCAGACGGCCGCCGAAGTTGTTCAGCATGCAGTAAACCCATGGGGTGTTGCCGAATTCCTTGCCGCCGTAGCTGCTGGTGTTCTGCCATCTGGGAGATTTCTCGGCATACAGATCCAGAATCAGAGCATGATCTCTGTTGTCTCCCAGACCGTTGATCAGAGCCGGAGTGGGGTTGCTTCCCCAGGACTGGATGATCCAGACGGCATCTTCATCAGACTTCATCATGGAAGCCAGCACTTTCTGAGAAATGACGGACAGGTTCATACCGCCGGTGTTGCCGCCTTCATGGAAGGGGTCGGTGGCGTAGTAGTGGGTGACATCACCATAGACATCCTGCTGAGCCTTATAGAAAATGTCGGCGTATTTGTCGAAGGAATCCGTATCGGTCTTCAACATGGCAGGTCTGGCAATAGCGGTCCAGTTGCCCTGCGGAATGATCTGGGCATCGGGATCCTTGTCCTGAATGTCGGTGGGCACCATGCCGGAGAAACCAAGCAGAGCAGGTTCCATACCCAGCTTCTGCATGATCAGATGGTTCTTTCTGGCCAGTTCGGTTCTGTCGCCAAACCAGTTGTCGTGGACAGGACCACCAAATCCGGTCATATTCTGCATATAGAACCAGGCATAGTAGGCAGGACCGGCAATGAAGTCCTTGATTTCCTGATGGGTGTAACCCAGTTCACCAAGGAAGCGTCTCCAGACTTCTTCCTGGCCGGTCATATCCAGAACCACATTGACACCATTCAGTGCCAGCCAGTCCAGTTCTCTGCGCCATTCTTCCTCGCCATAGAAAGCCATGGAGTAGGACAGGGTGCAGAAGTTGTAGGAGTAGCGCACATCCAGAGGAGTCATCTGATAGATGGGTTCTGTGACCACAGGCATGGTTTCAGGCATCTTTACCTGATCGGAAACCTGGGAGATGTTGACGTTGCAGAAATACTTCAGGTAGTGGTTCAGACCATAGGCGATGCTGACGCCGTTGGGGCCGCTGATGGAGACTTTTCCATTGTTCATCTCCATGGTGAATTCATCGTGTCCGCTGGTGGATTCCTTTACGGAGAAATCGAACCAGTCGTTGTACTGTTCACCCAGTCTGCGGGAAACGATGCCGCGCACTTCTTCGATGGTATCGGCTTCGGTGACAGTCACGTCATATCCGCTGTCCTTGAAATCAGGCACATTCACTTCAGCTGCACTCACCAGAGGGGTGCCGGAAGGTTCGCCGTGAACGCGGACTTCGTTGACCAGAGCACGGCTGGAAGTGGACTGATATTCCACATACAGGCGGACATATCTGGCTTCTACGCCGGTCATATCATAGACATCACCGGAACCATCAGAGGAAGTGTGATCACTCTTCACAGCTTGTTCGGTGAAGTTGCTTCCATCCATGGAGGTGTAGATGCTGTAGCGGGAATAGCCGTTGGTGGGTACATAGACCTCAACGTCTTTCAGGTTGTAGTTTTCTTCCAGGTCAATGTCTACATAAGCGGGATAGCGTTCCGCACTCCAGGTGTTGTGGATGCTTCCGTCGTTAACGCGGGAAGCAGTGGAACGGGACAGGTTGGAGTGAACGGGTTTCTGGAACGCAATGTTTCCTTCATCTTCGGTTTCGGAAGAAGACTGTTTAGCCATGACCTTGAATTCAGCCAGAGCAGGCCAGGGATCGCCGCCGGCACTGGTGATGGACCTGATGACAATACGCACATCGGAAAGCTTTACAGCTTTTTCCAGAGGCATTTCTACGATGTTTTCACCGGTCTTGCGGGATGCAGTCTGGTTTTCAAACAGCAGAGTCCAGTCATCGGCTTTGCGGTCTTTACCATACACATCAAAGGTGAAATGGAAGTCGTTGGTATCGTTGGCCAGGTGTTCAAAAGCAGCTTCCAGACTGGTGACTTCATATTCATTGTCCAGAGCCAGCTCTACCCAGCAGTCGCCTTCGATGGTGGAGATGCCGCCATTGTTGAAGACGTACAGGGTGGAGTAGTTTTCATCCACCAGGTTGGCCTTGTTGCCGGCGTTGCCGCCTACAGAGGAGATGGTGGCACTGGGAGCCACATTGACGATTTCAGCTTCTTCGTCCTGCTTCTTTTCGGTCCAGATTTCCACTTCGGCAATGGCAGGCCAGAAGCCGCCGGGTTCACCGTTGTTGGTGGGGTTGGACAGAGTCAGATTCAGGTGGGAGAAATTGCCTCCCTGATCATAGGTAAAGGTGAATCCGTCATCGTAGTTCACGGTTTTGGTGGTGTCTTCGATGGGAGCATCCACGACGGAGTTCACCACGTGGGAGAGGCTGACATCCACACCCCAGGGAGTATGTCCTTTTTCAAATTTGACAACTACCTTCTTGATGGGGCTGGTTTCTTCTGCGGGAATGGCGAACTGAATGTCGCAGGGCCATTTGGCTCCGTTGTTCACCCACAGGGTATTGGGATCGCCATCGACCATGTTATCCGGTGTTCTGGATCCTTCAGAACTGGGTACCGTGATCTGGCAGCGATCGGCGATGTTGACCAGACCGGTTTCTGCCTGAACAGAAATCCCGGCATTGTCCTGGGCGATGACGGGCATGGGCAGGCCCAGAGATCCCACGGTGACAGCAGCGGCAGCAGCTGTGCAGAGCAGTCTGGTCATCAGAACTGACTTGTGTTTTTTCATGCTTACTTCCTTTCTCTCTAATCTTGAAACGGTTCGCAGACCCCCTAAGCAGCCGGGATCTGTTTGCCGTTTTGTCTGTGAAACGTGAATCCGTTTACATAACAATACAGTATCAGAATGTCTGATTTTTGACAAAACTGCAAAAACTTTTTCCGGTTTACGCGGTTGAAACCAACAGAACGAACTGGCTTTTTTCCATCCCCTGTTTTGGACATCGTCATTCTCTTTTTCACTTCCCACCCGGTTCTTTTCAGCAGGATTTCTTCCTCTTTCCTGCCTTTTTCCATTCACATTTTTTCCCGACCAGATCCTTCATTCATTTCTCTTTTCTACGGCACCACGAAGACATTTTCCGGACCGGCATCTCCATGTCTTCCGTGCTCCTTTCTCCATTGGGCGGACCTGAAAAGCAGATTGTTGTTCATCCTTCATGCACAAAAGGACAGGTCCTTTCGGATGCCTGTCCTTGCGTGTTTCAACATTTTCTGGAGAATGTCTTCTCCATTTGCTTATCTGTTTTTCTTCTTTCTGAGCAGAGCTGTGAGAGCTGCACCAGCGCCAGCCATCAGAGTGGTCATCAGACCGGCACCAGTTCCAAAGGCGGTCTTCACAGATTTCTTCACAGACTTGTCAGCTGCTTTTATCTCAGCTTCTGTCTTTGTCTCTGTTTTAGCTTCCGTCTTTTCTTCCTGTTTGTCTGCAGGTTCAGTTTTGTCCACATCAACGGGGGCATCCGGTTTGACCTGGTTGTTTTCGTCAGGATCAGAAACAGGGTTCTGCTTCTTTTCCTCTTCCACTTTTCGGGTGATGGTTTCGGCTTTTGCCACCAGATCTTCGGCTTCCTGTTTGGACAGATTGCCGTCATCCAGCTTCTGCTGTACGAGAGCGACATGAGCTCTGACTTCTGCTTTTAAGGGTGCAGAGCAGAAGGAGAGATCCATGACAGACATGGTCTGCACGAAATCCTTCAGCTGTTCGATGAGCTTTTCATCGGGTTTCATGCGCAGGTTCATCCATGCACTGTTGAGAGCCGTAGCAGCATCATTGACCTGAGCCTGGCTTTCAGGATTTTCCAGAACGGCTTTTGCCGAAGCCAGAGCTTCTGTGAATTCAGTCTGTCCGGCTTCCAGATACAGAGAGAGATCCGTGTCTTCTACAGAAGAAACCAGAACTTCCAGGATGGTGGTATCCACATCCACCACGTATTCCAGAGCTTCCATGGCCGCATTCAGTCTGGCTACAGCCTGGGCAATACTCTGATCGGTCAGAGCTGTTTCACTGTTTCTGACTTCTCTGGCATTTTTCAGAGCAGCGATAAATTCAGTTTTGGCTTCTCCCTCTTTCAGTCTGTTCTGATCGATGGCTTCTGCCTTGGTAATCACTTCATCCAGTTCAGTGAAATCGGTGGTGAAGTCCAGCATCTGGATGGCTCTGACCAGAGCACTCCAGGCGTCGTTGATTTCATCCTGAACGGCTTCTTCATCTGCGGATACAGTCTTGGCGTTTGCCAGGGCAGTTTCAAAATTGCGGACAACCAGAGCATTGACACCTTCCAGAGCACCGTCGGCTTTCAGCTGTTCCGCTTCCGTAATGGCCAGATTCAGCAGCATCTTGTTGCCGGCTACTCTTCTGGTTTCCATGGCCTTCTGCAGAGCTGCAGCTGCCTGATTGACTTCGTCTTTGGTGGGATGTTCTTTTTCCAGAATGGCTTTGGCATTGTTGATGGCTTCTTCCAGAGCCTGACGGGTAGCAGGAGTCAGAGTTTCCAGAGAAATGGCTTCTGCATCACTTACCAGAGCCGCCAGAGCGGTGGTATCCACTTCTTCTTCCTCTTCCAGAACAGCTGTAGAAATCACCAGGTTGGGATAGATTTCCTTACCTTCTGGATTGGCAAGCATGACTTCTTCGATCTTGGTGGTTTCTGTCATATCTGCCTTGAAGGTCAGATCAGCAACAGGAGTCACACCTTCCTCAAAGCTGATGGTCAGGTAGAGCTTTCCATCCCGGATTTCGTTTCTCAGAACAGTTCCCTTTGTGGACACTTCAGGCACTTCCGTTCCTTCGATATTTACAACCGCATCGATGACGCTGATGGTGTTCTTGACATTGTCCAGCTGGATTCTGGCATGAGCCGCATTGTTTTCATCTTTGATGAACTGCACTTCTTCAATGTCGCGGTCCGTTTCAGCAAGCTGTTCCTGGTTCAGGAACATATTGTCATCAAACTGTCCGGAATCAGCCATATTTTCGGGTTTCTCCAGACGCAGAGCTTCCAGAACCAGACCGGCAAGGTCGTTTGTGCAGCCGCCTTCCAGTTTGGCTCCCTTGTTAATGGTCTGTCCGCCGGCGGAGAAGTAAACCATACGTTCGGTATCGGCACTGTAGTCACCATGGGTTCCCCAGGTGCCGCTGCCACTGCCATGGGTGCTTCCGCCATGGTCCGCGTTGGAAATGATCAGTGTGTCTTCATACAGACCGGTTTCCTTCAGCGCATCAATGAGGTTCTTCCACCATTCGTCATAGTTCTTGAGCTCCTTATAATAGCCGTCTGTGAAGTAGCCGTGGGCATGACCGTGTTCATCCATCACATCCGACTGCATATAGGTCAGAGCGGTCTTTTTGAACAGATCCGGGTTTTCTCTGATGAAGTCAGCTACTTTGTCGAAGACGATGCCGCCTTCGGTATTAATGGAAACCGCACCGGCATCCGGGTTGATGATGCCTTCTTCAATGGTCTTCCATTCCGTAAACATGCTCAGAGCCCGGGTCGGATCCTGCTGCTGGATGACCTTGAAGACGGAAGGATAGGTGTTTGTGGGATCACCGAATTCAGCCCAGTAGTTCTGATCGGATTTATCATTGTCGTATTTGTACTGCACAGGCAGTTCAGCCCAGTTCTGACCGGATAACATGGAGATGTAGTTCTGCGCAGAAATGGGAGGATTCACACTCTGAGCGCTGTAGCTGGTGGCGAATTCCTGATTGTGCAGATCCATGGCATAGGTGTTGGTGCGGACATTATCCAGACCTTCACCCCAGTCGGAAAGATACCAGGCCTTGTCAGGAGACCAGGCCAGCCCGCCGCCATCCATGGTGACGGAAACAACGCGCTTGTAGGGATAGATGCCGGCTTCAGAAGCAACAGCTGCTTTCTGATCAGCATCCGCCAGGGCAACGTCGCCTGCACCCACAACGCCATCGGCGTTCAGGTCATATTTCTTGTTGGCTTTCACGGTGAAATCGATGGTATCGCCTTTGGCATCCAGGTTTTCAATGAGGCTGGTCTTGGCGGTATCGGAATACAGCTTCAGGTTGGTGATGGAGAGCTTGCTGGAGAGATCTTCTGCAGTCTCCGCAACATCAAACTGGATCTTACCAATGCGGGTAGTCGCATAGTTGATGATGTTTCCTACTGGCAGAGAGCCGTCGGTCGTCATGGAGACATGGATCTTTCCGCTGTAAACATCAGGTTTCATCTGTACGCCGTTTTTGTAAATCTGACGCACACCGGGAGTGAGCACTTCGGGATCGTATTCCAGATCGAATTCGATGGCTCTGGCCTCACCGGCCTTCTGAGCATCGATGTGCAGGTCAGCCGTATAGATGGAACCGGAAGCGATGGACTCAGAAGAAACAACACGCACTTCCAGATCCTGTGCCTTTCTCATGTCGTGCAGCAGAGCAGCATCTTCTTCGCCGAGCACGGAATCGGTGATCAGGAAATAGCCCAGGGTATAGGAATATTCACTGTCCGGACTGGAGTTTGGTCCATAGTGACCTGTACCGTCATTGCCCAGTTCAGAGTAGAGCCGTCAAAGCCGCCATTCTTCCAGTCTTCCACAAAGTCGGTGGTGGTCACAGAATCCTGCAGCCTGCCATTGACGTAAAACAGATATTTATCGTTGTCGGTATCAAAGCTCAGAACGATATCATTCCAGTGGCTGTCGGTCTGGGAAACAAAGAAGTCGCTGCCGCTGGCGGTGCGATAGGACAGACGGTTTTTCCAGGTATCCCGGCGTCCCATGGCATAGGCAAAGGTAAAGCCGGAGCCATCCCAGACATCCCAGTTCTTGTTGGCGACAACGCAGGGGTCGTTGACGTTGGAGAAGTAGTTGGAGCGGATGGAGAAGGCAATGGAGGAATTGGCCAGATCTTCATGACCGAAGTCGATGTAGCTGCCTTTGGTGAAGGTAGCGCCATTACCGAAGTTTCCGGCTTCCGTGATCTGGATATCCGATCCCTGAACACTCAGTTCATGACCTTTGGCATCCTTGAGATCCTTTTCGAAAGGAAGATAGTATTCCGCCTTGTTGTTGATGGAAGCGGGCAGGCTGTTTTCATCATAGACATGCACCAGTAGAGAATCTTCAAAGCTTCCTGTTTTCGCCTTAATGGTCAGATCCAGAGGCAGAGCAGCAGAATCAGAAATCTTGAGAACAGCGTTCTGACCTTCTCCGCTCAGTTCAATGCCAGTCACGTCAGATTCCAGAGACCAGTTCACATCAGCTGTTTTCAGAGGGGTGCCAGCCGCATTGAATGTGGCCATATGATAGGTCACCTGATCCCCGGCACTGGCTTTCAGGAAGTTTTCTCCCTGGATTTTGGCTGAGACAGCAGTCAGATCTCTGGCGATGGTGATGGTCTTTTCATAAACTTCCCCATCCTTTGTTGCGGTCAGCTTGAAGCTGTTTCCACTGAAGTTTCCGGGAACTTTGACCCGGATGCTTGTGGCGCCTGCCGGCAGCAGCTGGATCTGGCTGTTGTCGCAGCTCCAGTCAGCTGTTCCGGTCACCAGACCGGCACTTTCCAGAGAGTAAACAGCCGTCACATCTTCTTCTCCGGAGAGATCGAGGGAGTCTGCTCCGGAAATGGAGAGGGATGCTGTATTGGCATACAGATACTGAATTTCATCTTCAGACAGCACTCTGTTCCAGACTTTCAGTTCGTCATAGGCAGCCTGGTCCTTGATGCCGTAGTAACCGGTGAAGTTGCCGCCGATGGTGAAGTTACCGCTGCTGGTGTCATTGGATCCGGTATCGCTTGTTTCCAGATGAGTACCCTTCACACCATCCACATAGATGGAGCTTTCGCCCTTTTCGTTCTGGCTGACCACAACGAAGTGCCACTGGTTTTCAAAGGTGGTGTAGAACTTGTTGTCATAGCGGGTGTGAGTGGAACGGTTCTTGGTGTTGAAGTTGAAGTAATTATCGCGGATGGCCAGAACAAATCCGTTGTTGGCACCCCAGTCCCAGTCCTTGTTGCCAAACAGGGCCGGGTCCACGGGACTGCCGTCAATGCCTTTGATTTTCACCCAGGCACCGATGGTAAACGCATCGGTATCACTAAACTGGAGATCCTCTCTGCCGCTGAACTCCAGTCTGGTGGCATTGGAAGAGTCAGAGGAGAAGCGCATGGCCTGCCCTTTAACGCCTTCTTCGTAGGTGACGGATCCACTGCCTTTGAATTCGGGGGTGTAGTTTCCTGCCGCATCTGAATAATTTCCATCCAGAGACATGGACAGAACAAGGCCTTCATTCAGATTTTGGTCCATCGCTTCTTCAGCAGCCATGACCGGCATGGTCATGGGCAGTCCGGAGGAGACGCCCATGAGGACGCTGAGCAGCAGGATGGATCCTTTAGAATTGTGTTTCATAAAGTAAAGTTTTCCTTCCTTTTGGTTCCTTCAATCCGAAAGTATGTTCTTTCACCGCAAATGTTTACTGGATCAAGCAGCGCCAGTGGGGGTCAAACAATCATGTTGAAAGCGCTTTTAGAAAGAATGTCTAAATTGTAGTGCTCCAAAATGAAAGCGTCAAACAAGTTTTCTTTACTAATCGAAAACGGTTTCATTACTAATTCAGGATCCATTTTCTGCACTGAATTTTACCTGTTCCCATTGAAGTCCTTTCCAGTCCTGCTGCTCCGTCCTTTCGTAAATCTCCCGTTCAGACAGACTGAAAAGCAGGATTTCTCCTGCGTAAACGTTCATGGAGATGTTTATCAGCTAGCCTGGCCAACAGTTCTCACAGGCCGGAGAAAGCTCAGCAGAAAGTTCTTATCTGTACCTGCCAGGACAGTCCCTGTAATAAAATGAAATAGAACGTAAAGCTGATGGATTCTGACTTCCAACCCTTCCAGGCTGAAAAAGAAGACTGTGAAAACCGTTCTGCCAGGAATCCATCAGCTTTCATCGCATACAGGGAGGAATGATTATGCTTATGGACACCTGGAATCTGCTTGTTGAACGAAAAGACTTTTTCCTTCAGCTTCTTCTTGAACATCTGGAAATCTGTCTGACGGCCATCCTCATCGCCATCGTTGCGGGAGGACTGATGGGTCTCTTCATCAGTGAATACCAGAAGTCTGCCAAACCCACCCTGGGTGTGATCAACTTTCTGTACACCATTCCTTCCATTTCCATGCTTGGATTTCTGATTCCCTTCTCCGGAGTCGGCAACACAACTGCCATCATTGCCCTGACCATCTATGCCCTGCTGCCCATGGTCCGCAATACCCATACCGGCATCACCAATGTGGATCCGGCTATTCTGGAAGCCGCTAAAGGCATGGGCAGCACCCCTTCTCAGATTCTCTTTCGAATCAAGCTGCCCCTGGCTATGCCGGTGATCATGTCCGGCATTCGAAGCATGGTCACCATGACCATCGCCCTGGGAGGCATTGCTTCCTTTATTGGAGCCGGCGGTCTGGGTGTCGCCATCTACAGAGGTATCACCACCAACAACCCGGCCATGACCATGGCAGGAAGCCTGCTCATTGCTCTGCTGGCGCTGTTCATGGACTATGTGCTGGGACTCATCGAAAAGAGAATGAACCACCGCTCCAGAAAAAAGACCAGAACAAACCGGATGGTGACAGGCGGTGTTCTGGCCCTCTGCATAGTTCTGATCTGCAGCTTCCTTTTCGGTTCTCCGAAAAAGGACACTCTGCATGTTGCCACCAAACCCATGACCGAGCAGTACATCATGGGAGAAATGCTGGATGTGCTCATTGAACAGGATACGGATCTCAATGTAGAACTCACCCAGGGTGTAGGCGGAGGAACCTCCAACATTCAGCCAGCTATGGAAACCGGTGAATTCGATCTGTACCCCGAATACACCGGCACAGGGTGGAACATGGTCCTCAAGCATGACGGCATCTACAGCGAAGACCTGTTTGATGAACTCAACAGCGAATACGAAGAGCAGTACGACATGACCTGGCTTGGCATGTATGGCTTCAACAACACTTACGGCATCGTCGTTACCCCGGAAACCGCGGAGAAATACAATCTGAAAACCTGCTCCGATCTGCAGAAAGCTGCACCGGAACTGACCTTTGGAGCCCAGTACGATTTCTTTGAACGGGAAGACGGTTATAAGGCTCTCTGTGATACTTATGATCTGGCTTTTGGAAATACCATGGATCTGAACAACGGCCTGAAATACCAGGCCATTGCCGATAAACAGATCGACTGCATGGTTGTTTTCACCACAGACGGACAGCTGGCGGCTTCCGATCTGGTGGTTCTGGAAGATGATAAACACTGCTATCCATCCTATGTCTGCGGAAATGTCATCCGGAAAGAAGTACTTGAAAAGCATCCGGAACTGAAGGATATTCTTGGAAAACTGGATGGTCTGATTTCTGACCAGGATATGGCAGCAATGAACTATGCGGTGGAAACGGAAAAGAAGGAACCCAGGGATGTGGCAAAGAATTTTCTGAAGGAACATAACCTTCTGACGGAGGCCGACCATGACGAAAGCAATTGAATTTAGAAACATCACCAAAGCTTATGGCGACAAAGTGGTACTGGACAATATCAGCCTGAGCATTGATCAGGGAGAATTTGTCACCATCATCGGCCGCTCCGGATGCGGCAAGACCACCGCTCTGAAGATGGTCAACGGACTGATCCATCCCGATTCCGGTGAGATCCTGGTGGACGGAGAAAACATTCAGATCAAGGATCAGATCCAGCTCAGAAGAAACATCGGCTATGCCATTCAGGGCAGTGTCCTCTTCCCTCACATGACCGTTGAACAGAATATCGCCTATGTCCCCAGTCTGACGAACAGAAGGGACAAACAGAAAATCAGAGATGCCGTATCCAAATGGATGGAGATTGTTGGTCTCTCTGACGATCTGCGAAACCGGTATCCATCCGAACTCTCCGGTGGTCAGCAGCAGAGAGTAGGCATTGCCAGAGCACTGGCTGCTTCACCAAAGATCCTGCTGATGGATGAACCCTTTGGTGCTGTCGATGAAATCACCAGAGAGCAGCTGCAGAAAGAACTGAAACGGATTCACCAGCAGACCGGGGTTACCATCCTGTTCGTAACCCATGACATTTCAGAAGCCCTTCTTCTTGGGACAAAAGTCCTGGTGATGAATGATGGTCAGATCGAACAGTTTGCCAGCCCGGAAGAACTGCTTCACCACCCAGCAACTCCGTTTGTGGAGGAGCTGATTCGGAAAGAAAGCCGGATTGCTCAGCTGGTTAAAGACCAGAGTCCATCCTCTGACAAGCAGTAAAAGGATCCGTCCTGAACCGGAATCCAGAAACAGAACAAGAATACATAGAATAGCCCGCTTCATCCGATAGAAGCGGGCTGTTTTGCGTCGATTTACTTCATGTGTTAACTTCTATGAGCTCAATACAAATTCGCTCAGAAGTTTCGAATTTTTACTTACATAACAATCATAATTCCAACCAGAATTCGAAATCCCAGTCCTTGAATCCAGCACGAAAAGGAGTGGATGCTAATTCTATAGTTCGTTTCCACTCCTGGTTATAAATTTAGTTTATCTGAATGAATTCAGGATCTTTTGTACGGCATAAGGCTTTGCGTATTTGATCAGAGCATCACTGACAAAGATAGTATTTCCGGCTTTCGGTTCCTTCCACATTGCCGGATAGATCACGATTCGCTTGGTCATACCGTTTTGGGATGCCGTAATTTCCTGCCCGAAGGAAATCGCACAGCCAGATCTCATGAGTATGTCAGTAATCGGTTCAAGCAATTCAATTTGTTGGTCATTGGAAAGAGGAGCGGCATTAATACCAGAAACACCCCATTCCAGCAATTGAAGAGCAGCAAAACGATCCAGAATGCCGTGAATATGCTGATTCTGAACATGTTTCAGACAGTTAGAACATGCTGAAGAACAGGTACATGAGGTCAGCAGAACTTTGACTTCTTTCAAGAGTTCGTCAATCATTCCAGCTACCCCAACGGCATATCCGGCCCCACTTGAAAGATTGTCATATAAATAGATATCTACAAATGCGGAATTCCTGTTAGTTCTCAGGCGATATCCAGTCACCAGTTCAGAAAAATCTATATCCAGCTTGTTACTTGCGACAAGTCGGAGCGCTTCTGCCAGTGATTGCGCAGCCCGGTTAAGCCATGGATTTTCGGAACGTCTGATGTTAATTTGATTTGGATCAATAGAGAATTCCAGAACTAGCATGTCAGTTATGAAGTCATATCCCAGATTTACATTAACTGATTCCCTATGTTTACAAGGAGCCTTATTTACATGATAAGGTCTCTTCAGATCGTTTAAAACACTTGGTTTGCTTCCTGGCATAGCAGCACCACACTCTGCGCAAATCATGAACCCATCATTATTCGGACCTTTGTTAATCATGATTATCCTTTGGTTCGTTCTAGAAGCAATGCGAATATTCTCGCATCCGGAAATAAAGTTCATTTCCTCTCCTTCAGGTAAAGTTGAATAGAGTGGTTGTTGAACTGCCGAATACTCTTCTTCTATTTGAGCTTCAGGAATAGAATCACCGTTTCTTGGAGCGAATCCCCAGGGACGTAACATTTTGCGTGAAACTTTCAGATTAGTATTTCCACAAAATGGACAGGCTTTCGTCTTCTCTTCATATAAATCAAACCATCCACAATCAGGGCAGGAGATGATACTTTTTAAATAATTTGGATCTTCAACGTAGTATTTTGCTGGGTTTACGTCATGTCCATATTGTTGTTCGCTGCCAGGGTAATATAATCCACCAATTTGATATGTTTGCTTGTCAACAACGATTGCTCTACCAGGTGCATATTCACTGATCGCTATATCCAAGCCACGATCAACGGCATGCTTTAGTTCCCCATTTAAATCTGATATATATGTGTAGACAACATTCATAGGAGACGAATATGTTGGTATAATTCCTTCCTCATAAAGAGCGTCAAATAGCGACTTTTCCACGAGGCCAGACTTACTTGACGATACGCTAAATAATTCAGGATGGTCGCAAAGTTTATTGTACATCTCTTCCAGACTTGCATGTAGATCAGCACAGAATTCCGGATAATCCAAAACAGTATTTTCAGGGAGCAATGAGGTATTTTTGTGAATCAATTCTTCTCCCTTTGTAAGAAATCGACAGAATTCTTCGAACTCCTCATTAAGAAATTCAGCCGCTGTAATGGTATCCAAGCTTAGGCTTTTTCTTTCCAAATATTCCTGCGCGACAACCATAGCCAGATGTCTCTGGATAAGTTTTGCACTTGTAGTGTCAATCCAGGGGCGTCTTGGATTTCCCCGAAGCATTGGCACTGGATTATTGAAATACATCGAATCATGAGGTCCATCTTCACAATATGTGACGATGGTAGATAGGCTTGAACCTCTTCTGCCTGCACGTCCTGCACGCTGTTGATAGTTTTCCCTCATTGGGGGAATATTCCTAAGCCCTATAGCTACCAAAGATCCAATATCAATTCCTACTTCCATTGTGGTAGTACTACTCAAAATATCGACTGGAGTTTCTCCTTCTTGGACCATATCTTGAAACCTTAGTTCATATTGTTCAGTCTTACTCCAAAGATCGTAAAGCTGATTCTTATGTGATAGCTGGGCAGTATGTTCTTCAGTATTAATAACATGGATGGGCTTCCCATTTAATGCATCATCTATGGGTTTTTTCAAAAAGCTTATTGACTCATAGTCTTCAGCAGTCATTTTGTGAATTTCTTCTGATCCACAACTCGGACATCGCTTTTTAAATGGAAACGGGGTAATCTCTGAACACTTATCACATCTGTACCAAGTATGTGCTGGATCGGCACAAGGTTTGATTTTCGACAAATCGATATAAAGTCTTTGATTAGTGCCCTGTTCAAGAAATGAATCTTTAAGAACATGCTTCCATACTTCTTCTTCCCTGTCATTAGATGACCAATTCATAATCTTACGAATTAAGGTTGAAAATTCCCAATCAGGTTTTAGCCCATAACCTCCATGATTCAGCCGTACTTTCAATCTTATAGAATCATCTATATCATTTCCTAATGCGGTTGAGCGATCAAATATTTCAAGAAGCCAGGCGTTGAATAATTCGATGAACTCTTGCTTACTGACCTCAATTCCTCCTTCATCTTCTAGATTTTCTATTGCATCCCTTAATTCGTCATCTATTGGCTCTAACCAACTAAATGCAGCATCATATAGAGTGTTAAATCCTCCTGCATACATGCGGATTAAGCTTTCTTTCATCTGATCAGGAGCATTTCTGACCTCCACAGATGGTATCTCTCGGGGTTTCTACCTTATCTCAAGCCCCTTCAATTCAGCGATAGGTAAAGCACTTTTGGTTATCCTCCAACATTTAAGAACTTTCTAAAAGCCTCTCTCCTGATACGGTGGGGTTTTGTGGAAAAAATACAGTATTTCTGTTATTTTGACCCTAAACCGTATATAATTTTCGAACAGGGATAAAAGCTCCAGAACAACCGAATTACGTATAATTTGCAGATAGGGTCCTATCTGCATTTTGTTTCTCGTTCAAGAATTAAAGAGAAAGAGGGTGTTAATGTGAAAACCATGGATGACTTCAAAGCTTATCTGTTGAAAGTATATAAAGGAAAAATCGAGGAGCGGATTTCTGAAGATTTGACAGATTTGTTTAATCAGATTTGTGAGTTCAAGAATAATTGGTGCAAACAACCAGTCATTAAGTCTGATTTCACTCTGCTTGAATGCGAGCTAGAATTTTCTTCAATGTCGAAAATTATCGCACATCTCCTGGTCGATGTTCATTTCGCTTGTTATGAAGTGACAATGGATAATGATGGAAATGCCGACTGGGATGTCTACGCTGCTGACCAACACACTGGAGCCTATCTTATCCCTGCTGACTATAACCCGCGAAAAGATCTGCAGCCTGGTGATCCAGAAT
>Belle_p2__coassemble_1818_pt1 | contig 20019 bp, 9 predicted proteins | sample Belle_p2__metabat2_low_PE_004 | metagenome-assembled genome bin Belle_p2 | reverse complement strand
AATTGGTCCAAACTGCCTTATCTACGGCATTTCCAAGTTCTGTTTTGCGCTGTTCTCTCGAACAGCTTGTTAAGAATACACCCTGAATCAGCGAGACGCAACCCCTATTTGTGATTTTTTTAACTTTTTGCACATGACAGAGGCAAAGTGCTGTTTCAGAGCCATTTTCCGGTGTTCTCAATCCAGCAGGACAGGAATGCCGCTGTCCCGGAACACCTGCTTCACCTGATTTTTCAGCCAGGAAGCCGTGAACTCAGAAGACCAGCTGGCCTGAGAATGCCTCTGTACCATATCTTCGGTGTAGTCCATCAGCGGAATCAGTCTGAAGTTTTCGTATTCCTCTTCAAAATGGTTGACCACCGGGATCAGAACCGGATTGATCACCTGCACGCCATCCTTATCTTTTTTCAGTTCGAACTGAGCCAGAGCCCCGACTTCATACATATTCTGGAAGGTTTCATCCGCCCGGGAAACGGTATAGGCAGAAGAGATCAGATTGCCCAGAGAGTAGAAGCAGAGGGTTCTGCGTCCATCCTCCGCTTCGATCCAGCCCGCTGGCTGAATGGTATGGGGATGATTGCCGATGATGACATCCGCTCCGCCATCTGCCAGCATCTGGCTCAGCTGGATCTGCGTCTCATTGAGAGCGTAGGTGAATTCCGTTCCCCAGTGCATGCAGACAATGACACAGTCTGCCTGTTCTCTGGCTTTTTCCAGATCAGAAAGCAGTGTATTCACTTCGGCGCTCCAGGCATCCGTGAAGACATTGACCCGCCAGGGTTCATTCACAGGCTGGTTGGTGCCATAAGTCCAGGAAAGAATGGCAATCTTCATGCCGTTGATTTCCCGGATCACCGTCTGATTCCGGTCGGTTTCATTGAGAAAGACCCCGGTATGACCGATCTTCTGTTTGTCCAGATTACCAATGGTCAGACTGGCTCCTTCTGCCCCACGGTCCATGGCGTGGTTGTTGGCCAGGGACACAAATTCAATGCTGTTGAGGCGGATGTTTTCTGCCGTTTCAGCCGGAGCATTGAAGCAGTAGTTCAGCCCGGCCAGCCCCAGTTCTTCCCCGGCAATGGGAACTTCCAGGTTGGCAATGGTCAGGTCATCCTGCCCGATCCAGGGCTGCAGATCCTTCATGTAATCATTCCAGCTGCCATTTCCAAACCAGTTGATGAAGCCGTCTTCCAGCAGCATGTCTCCTGTAGCAGTGATGAGCACATCTTCCTCATTCTGCTTCTGACCGGTGTGCTCCGGGTTTACCTGTCCGGATGAACTTTCTGGTTCACCGGTATTCTGAGCAGAAGAAGGCTGGCCGGAAAACAGAGCAGAAACCGCTCTGGTCACCAGAAAGATGCCGCCCGAGAGACAGGCGATGCAAAGGACAAGGACAACTGCCAGAACGACAACTCTGTCCTTTCGAATTTTTCTGTTCTCCATGCCTGTTCCTCCCCTTCTGCGGCTTCCCGCTTTCACACTATGGATCTGCCTATATCTATACGGTTGATGAATTTCCTCTGTCCGGGCAGAAAAAGCATTCAGTCTTCCTGCTGCCCTTTAAACTGTTTCCATTGTACAGGAACCAAACCGACCTCTCTGAGCATTTCAAAAATTGTCATCTGACCGTTTCAGACACCGGCCTGTCTTGCAGATTTACCCATAAAAACAGAATCCTGAGCCGGACAGGATGCTTTTCTGTCCCGGCTCAGGATTCTTTCGTTTTCCCTGAAGGAAAACCTTGAGGATTCAATTGTCAGTTTTTTGATCCGCTGAACAGTCGATCTAGCGTCCGATATCCGTCCGGTAAAACAGGGCCTCGTCGCTGTGGATGCACGAAGCAGCCTGTTCAGCAGCCTGCGCTGCTTCTTCCTGGGTCTGTCCCAGCGCAGCAGTCATGATGACTCTGCCGCCATCGGTGTACCAGTTTCCGTCCACATCAGCAATATGATGGGCATAGACATGGCCTTCCAGTTCTTCGTCCACACGAACCGGAGCTCCGAAAGATCCCTGGGCCGGATAGCCTTTGGCCATCAGCCACACGGCAACCGCATGACGGGGAGACCATTCCAGTGTGGTTTCCACTCCATCCATGAGCTTATCCAGAGCTTTGGCCAGATCACTGCGGCAGCGCAGCATCACCGCCACAGTGCCGCCATCGGGCAGAGCCGGTTTGATGTTGACGCAGACCACGCCGCGTTCGTTGACCACAAATTCACCGGTGATGAATCCGGTATAGTTCATGCCGTCTTCTTCCATCTGCTGAATCAGCGGTTTCATAATGCCTTCGTAGGCCTGGAAATACTCATCCATGCTGACTTCATCAGCAGGACAGTAAGCCCCGGCTCCCTTGGCCTGAGGATCATCCTCGTGCTCATAGACGCCGCGCTGAATGATGATGGTCTGCAGAGGAATACACCTGCCGCCTGCAGCAGCCACGGGCAGGTTGAAGCGGATACCGGTTTCAAACAGGGAAACCATGGGTTCCTCAGTGCCCTTCTGCTTCAGATCTTCCAGCACATCCGCTGCTTCTTCATGGCTGAACGCCATGGCAAAATTTCCGGAATCATTGGCATCCTGCAGCACCCAGGGCGACTCCGTTTCATTGATCCATTCGGCCGCTTCCTGTCTGCTGCCAAACACTCTGCGGACAGGAGAAAGCAGGGAACGCTTTTTCATGTATTCATCCAGCAGTGTCTTGTTCTGCAGAAAAGCCGTGTTGGCCGCACTGGGGCCGAAGACTTTAAAACCAGCCTGACGCAGAGTGTCAGCCAGTCCTTTTGTGAGATCTTTTTCGTCTGGGACGACAATCAGATCGGGCTGAAATTCCTCAGCCGCTTGAATGAGATTGTTTCTGTCTGTAATACAGTCCAGGGCAGCACCGGTTTCTCGCGCAAATTTATCGGTACCGGGATTGCCAGGGAGCACCAGAACTTCGTGTTCCCCGGTAGATTCAAAGCTGTTAGCCAGCGCCAGTTCCTTGACGCCATTGCCTGTAATTAAAATTTTCATAAACCCTCTCGTTACAGGATCCAGACCAGGATGATTTCCCAGTCTTCTTGTGGGCATTGTCCTGTACTCAAGTTGACTTTATCATTTTGATTTCGAATTATTTACCCCTTCTATAGTCATTCAGAAAATTGAAATGTTTTTCGCTTTGTTTCTATCAATTTTTAAACTAAGTAACATTCTGATAGCGGAATCAATCTTCTTTTTCAGTGCTTTCATTTCTATTTCTTCAAACAGGGCGTAAAAAAACGGCCGGTAACCGGCCGTCGATTTTCTGTTGGAGCAGAGTCTAGAACTTTTCGTCAAAAACTCTGAAAGCAGTCTGGGGAGCACCGCAGACAGGGCACATTTTAGGAGCCTTGGGTGTTGTGCAGGTATAACCGCACCAAGTGCAGATCCAGGTTGTGGGTTCTTCCTTGGCCATCAGAGATCCGCCGTCCAGGGCTTTCTTCAGTTCGTTGTATCTTTCTTCATGACGCTTTTCGATGGCGCCTACAGCGTTGAACTTGCGTGCAATGTCTGTGAAACCTTCTTCTTTGGCGGTTTCAGCAAACTCCTTGTACATGTTGGTCCATTCGTAGTTTTCACCGTTTGCAGCGTCCTGCAGGTTAGCAACAGTGTCGTAGATTACGCCGCCGTTGAGAGCTTCGAACCACAGACGGGCATGCTCCTGTTCGTTGCGTGCTGTTTCTTCAAAAATAGCAGCGATCTGGGGGTAACCTTCTTCTTTGGCTTTGTTGGCATAGTAGGTATATTTGTTTCTGGCCTGGCTTTCACCAGCGAATGCAGCCTGAAGATTCTTTTCAGTTTTGCTTCCTTTTAATTCCATGTTTGTGCCTTTCTACCAGCGGTTTAAACACGCCGGTCAGATGGCTGATGCCACCTTTCTCTGTCAGTATAATGGAACCAGTAAACCATTTCAACAATCGCTGACCGCCTGAAATCTATGGTATTTTTCACTGCTTTTCCTCCTTTTTCCCACTGAAAAATGAACTGTGCTGCGCATCGGTTTCATAGAGAATCCTCTCTGAAATCAGCCTGCCTGATCCAGACGCAGCCGGACTGCCAGAGTTCTTTTTACACCTGGTTGAATTCTTCTGGTTTTCAGACCGTTTTCACAGTTCTTAAGAGAATCTGAAGAAACTCTTTCGGAATAGCTGGTAATATTTTACGTGACGAATACTAAAAGATTTTATTGATGTCATGCTGAAGAAAGGGGGTTAGCTATGCCATCAAAAAAACGAGGTAAAAGAAAAATCCGCTGGAGAAATCTCATTCTGCTTCTCGTCCCGCTGATTCTTCTCATTTTCGCCGGCTGGTTTGGCTGGCAGAAAATGCATCCTCTCAAACTCAAAGGGGATGTCTATGTGGCGGAATACAAGTCCGAATTCCAGCCGCTGGACAATGTGGAATCCCTCTTCATGGATTCCACGGACAACATCACTGTCACCGGCAGTGTGGATACATCCACCATCGGTGACTACCAGGTGAGCTACGCGTACAACGGAAAGGAATATCCCTTCACCGTCAGCGTCAAGGACACCACCGCACCGGAAGTGGTCCTCAAGGATGTCACTACAGACACCATCAAGTCGGTGAAGGCAGAGGACTTCATTGATTCCATCACCGACAGTTCGCAATACACCTACATGATGGACAATTCCGAAGACAAGAAAGAACCGGGCACCTATACCATCAAGTTTTCCGCCAAGGACCAGTATGGCAACGTGACCGAAAAAACGGCTTCTCTGATCCGCAAGGCGGATACCACAGCACCCACTGTGGAGAACTTCACCGAAGAAGTGACTCTGAATCAGGGGGATAACTACTCCCAGAGCCTGCCTCAGGTGCTGGATGATCTGGATGACGCACCCACTCTGGATGTGGATACCGGAGAACTGGATACTGCGGTTCCCGGCGACTACACCGTGGCCTATACGGTGACTGACCGTTCCGGAAACACCAACACCTACAACCAGACCGTTCATGTAACGGCCGATCCTGATTTTGGCAAAAAAATCTGCTATCTGACCTTCGATGACGGTCCCAGCGGCCATACCGAAGATATCCTGCAGGTGCTCAAGGACAATGGAGCCTGCGCCACCTTCTTTGTGACCGGCACCAACCCGCAGTACTACGACAAGATGAAGCTCATCACCGACTCAGGCAACGCCATCGCTCTGCATACGTATTCCCATGATTACAACACGCTGTATTCCAGCGATGATGCCTACTATGAAGACCTGCAGAAGATCCACGATCTGGTCCAGGAAGAAACCGGTGAAGATGTGACCATCATCCGTTTCCCGGGCGGCAGCTCCAACGTAGTCTCCCGGGAAATCAGTCCGGGCATCATGTCCAGACTGACCCAGTCTGTGGTGGACAAGGGCTACACCTACTTTGACTGGAACGCCGATTCCACTGATGCCAGCGGTAACGATGTTCCTGTCGATACCCTGGTTGCCAATGCCACCAGCGCCATCGGCATGGAAAAGGTCAATCTGCTCATGCATGATACAGATGCCAAAGGCACAACTCTCAAGGCTCTGCCTAAAATCATCAAAGCCTACAAGGATGCAGGCTATGCCTTCAAGACGCTGAATTCCAACAGCTATGCCCCGCATCATGGCGTCAACAACTGATGTTCCCTCACCTTCCCTGCCGGAAAGCTTCCCAGCTTTCCGGCTTTTTCTGTTTTCAGGCACGAAAAAAGGACGGGAGAGAATCCCATCCTGATTGTGATTCAAATGATCAGATGCCGGTGACGTAATGGAAGATATTCTGTGCCGCAATAGCACCATCAGCGGTGGCAGTTACGATCTGACGCAGATCCTTACGCAGGCAGTCGCCGCAGGCATAGATGCCATCGACACTGGTTTCCATCTTGTCATTGGCCAGAACATAGCCCTTGTCATCCAGGATATCCAGATCCCGGACAAATTCTGTTTCGGGTTCAGAACCGATATAGGGGAACAGACCACTGCAGGGAACGGTCAGTGTGGAATCATCCACGGTGCTTCTGAGCACCAGACCGGCCACCTTGCCGTTTTCCAGCAGGACTTCTTCAGGAACGTGGCTGCGGATGACTTCGATCTTCTCGTTTTCCATGACCATGTTCTGAATCTTATGCTCTGCACGGAACTGATCTCTGCGGATAACGATGAAGACTTTCGCTGCAAACTTGGTCAGAAACAGAGCTTCTTCCAGAGCAGAGTTGCCGCCGCCAATGACAACGACATCCTTGCCGCGGTAGAACGCACCATCGCACACGGCACAGAAGCTTTCGCCGTGGCCGATGGCTTCCTGTTCACCCTTGATGTTCAGCAGTCTTTCTCTGGTGCCGGTGGCAACCAGAACCGCTTTGGCATCGATGACATCGCCGTTTTCCAAGAAGACCTGCTTGTCCATGTTCACACTGGTGACAGTACCGTTCATGAATTCAGCGCCAAAGGAAGTGGACTGCTGGAACATGGTGACAGCCAGATCCGGTCCGGGTGTTTCCGGGCAGCCGGGATAGTTGTCAACCATGTAGGTTTTCAGCAGTTTGCCTCCGGGTGCAGAGGCATCAATCATTACAGTGGATAAACCAGCGCGAGTTGCATACAGGGCAGCTGTCATGCCGCCGGGTCCTGCACCGATAATTGCCAGGTCAACTTGTCTGTTCATTTTTCAATACTCCTTTAAGAAGTCTTCTCCACAAGGAGAACTTCTAGATCCCGCAGGCGGTCCGTCAGAAAATCGGAACCGCACTGTTCCAGAGCTTTTTTCTGTCTGGGATCCGTGCTGTATCCCATGGCCCAGGCGCCCATATTCCGGGCTGCCAGCATGTCCGTGGGATTATCGCCTGCGTAAATTATATTGTCTCTTCGGCCGTTCAGGGCTTCAACTGCCCTGATGAGCCCTTCGGGATCGGGTTTTCCCTTTCCCAGATCTTCCTTGCCATAAATCAGATCGACATAACCGTCCAGATGGCAGACTCTGGCCCCGCGCTCAACCACTTTCTTTCGCTTGTTGGAGACGATGCCGATGGTGTAGCCGGCTTTCTTCAGGGAAGCCAGCAGAGTTTGGGCCCCATCCATGGGTTTGACCATTTCATCATGCAGAGCCAGGTTGATCTTCTGATACAGCTCAATGACATCTTCGATTTCCTCAGCAGGAAAATACCGGGCAAAGGTTTCTTCCAGGGTGGGGCCAAAGAAGGAGTACAGCTCTTCCTGACTGAGCTGCAGATCCGGGCGTCTTTGGGCAAACACGCGTCTGAAGGTTTCAAACACCAGAGGCTGGGAATCGATGAGAGTTCCATCCAGATCAAAGAGCACCACCGGCTTTTCCTTTTTTGCCCTGAACAGCGGCACAGAAAGGAAAAGCAGCAGGCAGTACCACAGCAGGTTGACGGTAACCACCGGCTGAAAGCCTTCGCTTACCGTCAGCTGCAGCACGATGAACTGGCACCAGCAGACTGCTAACAGCCCACCGCCCAGCACCGTCGGAGAAATCCGGTCTGTTCCAAAAGCATGCCAGCCGTCCGGATCCTCTTTTCCTGCGGCTCTTGCATGCATGGCCTGCATCATCATGCCAAAGGCCAGAACACAGGTAATGGAAAGAACCATGGAAGCCATCTGGAAAGCCTGGGCCGACACAAGGCTGAGCAGAAGCACCGCCAGCAGGGCCCCGCTCTTTCCATAGAAACTCCAGAGCACCCGGGGAGAATAGCGGATCTTTCTGGCCTGCAGCACAACGGCTGCAATCAGTCCCACTCCATATCCAACGGGCTCCATGAGCCCGAAGAGAAACAGATCCAGCCTGTTTTCCGCACTCAGCAGCATGCCTGCCAGAGCCAGAACCAGGGCCGAGCCAAAGCTCAGCCCCGTTGTCCAGGCAAACAGCTTCTTCTGTTCTTCCGGGCGCAGAGGCACCTGTCTGCTGGTCTGATACAGACTGCTCACCAGCAGAACCAGGATCACACCCAGCAGAATCACGGAAAGCAGGGGAAGAGGCAGGACGATGGAGGCCTTCATGATTCCGCTTCCTCCAGTTTCCGGTTGCGGCTGATTTCCTCCAGCACCCGCTCTTCAAATTCATGAGCGGAATCAAAGCCTTCCCGCAGAAGCAGATAGTTGGTCACCGCCGTTTCAATGACGGTCGCCATGGGTCTGCCATAGGCCACGGGAATGTTCATTTCCATGACGGGAATGCCCAGATATTCGCAGGTTTTCTTTTCTTCCAGCCCCAGACGGTCATAGTCCACATCGGGCTGGTAGGGTTCCAGCACCACCTTGAAGTCGATTTCCGTGGATGGGGCCACAGAGGTGATGCCATACATTCTTTTCACGTCGATGATGCCCACACCGCGCAGTTCCATGTAGCCTTCAATGAGCTGAGCCGTTCTGCCGATGAGGGTGTTGTGAATGCGGTAAATATCCACCCGGTCGTCTGCCACCAGCTGATGGCCTCTCTTGACCAGGTCCAGGACGATTTCGCTTTTACCCATGCCGCTCTGGCCGGTAATGAGCACGCCCACACCGTAGACACGCACCAGTTCGGCGTGTACCACGGTGGAGTTGGCCAGCAGCTCATCCAGGTAGTTGGTCACATTGACCACTACGCCGGACGTGCGGTATTCCGTCTGGAACACCGGGAAGTTTTTGCGCCGGGCAATCTCTTCCAGGAAGACGGGGCAGGGATGGTTGTTGGTGATGATGATGCAGGGAGTTTTGTCGTTGGTGAGAAACTCGAACACCCTGCGCTGATCAATTTCGTCCATCTCATCGTCGATGTAGCGCATTTCCTTGCCGCCGATAACCACGATCCGCTTGGCCTGGGAGCTGGTGAAATAACCAGCCAGTTCCAGACCGGGACGGTTGATGTCAGGCAGGGTAATGGGCCTGTTCAGTGATTTTTCATTGCCTGCAACGCGGTTCCAGTGGAACTTGTCCTGCAGGTCCTTTACTTTTGCCTTGACCATTTTATTTCCTTTCCAGCAGAGGCTTCAGATACTGTCCGGTATAGCTTTCCGGAACAGCTGCAATTTGTTCGGGGGTGCCGGTGGCAACGACTGTACCTCCTTCGTCACCGCCTTCAGGACCGATATCAATAATATAATCGGCACTTTTGATTACATCGAGATTGTGCTCGATGACGATTACCGTATCTCCATTATTCACTAATCTCTGGAGGACTTCAATGAGCTTTCGGACATCGGCCGAATGCAGACCGGTTGTGGGTTCATCCAGGACAAAAACGGTTTTGCCTGTTGCCCGACGCTGCAGTTCGCTGGCCAGTTTCACACGCTGGGCTTCGCCGCCGGACAAAGTGGTGGCAGACTGGCCCAGTTTGACATAGGAGAGTCCTACATCCACCAGAGTCTGCAGTTTGTGCCGGATCTTGGAGACGCTGGAGAAAAACTCCAGGGCTTCTTCCACGGTCATGTTCAGCACATCGGAAATGGTCTTGTCCTTGTATTTCACCTGCAGGGTTTCTTCGTTGTAGCGGGCACCGTGGCACACATCGCAGTCCACATACACGTCCGGCAGGAAATGCATGGAAATCTTCTTGATGCCGTCGCCCTGGCATGCTTCACAGCGGCCGCCCTTCACGTTGAAGGAGAACCGGGACTTGGTAAAGCCCAGCAGTTTGGCTTCTCTGGTCTGGGCAAAGAGGTCGCGGATATCATCGAAGACCCCGGTATAGGTTGCCGGATTGCTTCGCGGGGTGCGGCCGATGGGATCCTGGCCGATTTCAATGAGTTTGTCGATCTGGTCCAGACCTTTGATTTCTTTAGCCTTGCCGGGCTTGATCTTCACACGGCCTAGGTTGTGCTGAATGGTATGGGTCAGCACTTCCGTCACCAGACTGGATTTTCCCGATCCGGATACACCGGTGACCACCGTCAGGGTGTTCAACGGGAAATCCACTGTGACATTTTTCAGGTTGTTCTGGCTGGCTTTGACTACAGTGAGCTTCTGGCCGTTGCCTTTTCGTCTTTCTGCAGGAACAGGAATGGTTTCTCTGCCCGACAGGAAGGCACCGGTAATGGAATTGGGATTGGCCATGACTTCTTCCGGCGTGCCGGCGGCCACTACTTCACCGCCGTGAATACCGGCACCGGGTCCGATATCCACAATGTAGTCGGCTGCCCGCATGGTGTCTTCATCGTGTTCCACCACGATCAGGGTGTTTCCCAGATCCCGCATTTCCTTCATGGTGGCGATCAGGCGGTCGTTGTCACGCTGATGCAGACCGATGGAAGGTTCATCCAGAACGTACATGACGCCGGTCAGGCGGGAGCCGATCTGGGTAGCCAGACGAATGCGCTGGGCTTCACCGCCCGAAAGGGTGGAAGAAATGCGGTCCAGCGTCAGATAGGTCAGACCGACGTTTTTCAGAAACTGCAGACGGGAGCGGATTTCCTTGAGAATCAGCTCGGAGATCTGCTGCTGAGAAGGAGTCAGCTGCAGATTGTCCATAAAGGTAATGGCCTGCACAACAGACATCTGCGTCCATTCATAAATATTCTTGCCGCCTACGCGTACAGCCAGCACCTGGTCATTCAGACGGGCGCCATGGCAGGTGGGACAGGTGGCTTCTCCCAGGAAGGATTCATACCAGTCTCTGCTCCAGGAGGAACTGGTTTCCATGTAGCGGCGCTCGATCATGGGACAGACGCCTTCTATATATTCATGCTTCTCCATGGGCAGCCCTTTGGAGCTGTACAGGGTGAAGGGGATCTCTCTGTCCGAGCCGTACAGAATATAGTCCAGCTTCTTTTTGGGGAGATCCTTGATGGGGGCATCCAGATCAATGTCATAGTATCTGGCCAGCGCTTCAATGCGCTGCCATTCCTGGGCACTGGTGCCCGCGGTGTTCTTGTAATAAGCAATGCCGCCTTCCCGCAGGGACAGGGAACGGTCCGGAATGAGCAGTTCCAGATCCACTTTCTGAATCACACCGATTCCCTTGCAGGTGGGGCAGGCTCCCAGAGGAGCGTTGAAGGAAAACAGCTTGGGTTCCAGCTTGGGAACGGTAAAGCCGCAGATCTTACAGGCGTAGTTGCTGGAAAACAGCAGTTCCGTCTCCGGTGTCAGCACGCTGGCCATGCCGTCAGCCAGATCCAGAGCGGTCTGCAGAGAATCGTAGTAGCGGGTGCGGTCATCGGATTTCACAATGCGGTCCACCACCACTTCAATATCGTGCTTCTTGTTCTTTTCCAGAGGCTCCATCTCTTCCAGCAGACGGATTTCGCCATCCACTCTCACACGCAGATAGCCTTCCTTCATGAGTTTTTCGAAGGTGTCCTTGAAGGTGCCCTTCTTCTGTCTGGCGATGGGAGCCAGAACGGTGGTTCTGGTGCGGTCAGGCAGTTCCATGACCTGGTCCACCATTTCCGAAATAGTCTGGCCTGTAATGGGTTCTCCATGAGTCGGACAGTAAGGAATACCGATGCGTGCGTAGAGCAGACGCAGGTAGTCATAAATCTCCGTCACGGTTCCCACGGTGGAACGGGGGTTGTGGCTGGTGGTTTTCTGATCGATGGCAATGGCCGGAGAAAGACCGTCAATCTGGTCCACATCGGGCTTTTCAGAGTTGCCAAGGAACATTCTGGCGTAACTGGACAGGGACTCCATATACCGTCTCTGTCCTTCGGCGTAAATGGTGTCAAAGGCCAGTGAAGTTTTTCCACTGCCGGAAACACCGGTCATGATAATCATTTTGTCTCTGGGCAGATCCAGAGAGATATTCTTCAGGTTGTTTTCTCTGGCACCCTGAATCCTGATGAACTGGTCCATATTCATTCCCCCTTACATTTCAAGTTCAGCATCTCTTCTGCTGCAGAATCTGTATCTTCCGCAGCCGGCTGATCAGCAGCCATTTTCCCTGTGTGCAGGCAAAACAAAAGAAGCGCATGAAACTGCGCAATAAATCCGAACCTGAAACAGGTCAGTTTTCATCCTATTATTGTGACCCTGCATCAGCTTCACGGGGGTGATTTTGACTGCAAGGGGCCAGAACTGCTTTAGCACAGGGGAAAATGGCGGTTTTCTGATCAGCGCCTAGAGACTGAAATTATATCATATCCGTCAAGCGCTCTTCTCTTTCCTCAGAACAGCCACAGGTGCCAGAAACCCTTTCTGCCTCAAGAAAAAACGGCGGAAACCCGAAGGCCTCCGCCGTTGTCCCATCCAGTCTCAGGATTGATCCCGGTTCTGAAAAGGGGCATTGATACTATTTATTTTTTCTGCGCTTGAGCAGAGCCAGAACGCCCAGTCCGGCAGCACTCAGTGTAGCCATGAAGCGGCCTGCACCGGATGCGGCAGCTGTCTTGACACTCTTGGCAGTGGTAGAAGACTTGCTGGTGGAAGAAGTCTGGCTTCCGGAGGTTGTCTGGCTTCCGGAAGGCTTGTTCTGGTTGTCGACAGACTCAGCGGGTTTCTTTTCCAGTCCGCTTACAGCAGCACTCAGAGCTTCCTGAGCGGCATTGACTTCATCCTGCGTAGCTTCCTTGCTTTCAGCAATGGCTTTTGCCTTGTCGAGAGCTTCCTGCAGAGCAGACCAGCTGTCTGGTGTATACAGGGCTTCGTTCAGGTTCATGGCATCGCGGATCACGCTGTTGATCAGATCCTTGTTGATGACAGGAACAGAAGGAACGCGGTTATTGATGAGATCGGAACCCTTTCTGGCGAAGGCTGCAAAGCGCACAGCTGTATCCTGATCCAGGTTATCCTCATCTTCCAGAGCGGTGGTGATCATGTTGTAGGTGTTGGTGAGCATCTTCAGCTCATCAGCACTGAACAGGGAAGCATCCATGGCTTCATACAGAGCCACGAAATCCTTCAGATCCTGAAGCAGAGCTTCATCCGCTTTCAGACGCAGAGCCAGGTAAGCTTCGTGCAGATCGGCTGCGGCATCATCCACGGTCTTCTGATCAGCGGGATCTTCCAGAACAGTTCTGGCAGCTTCCAGAGCTTCCAGGAAGGCATCCTTGCCGTTTTCTACGTAGCGGTCCAGATCAGCTTCTGCGGCACTGCCGTATTCAACCAGCAGTTCCAGAATGCTGGTGTCGATTTCATCGACAGGCTTTCTGGTCAGGGCATCCATGGCGGCCTGCAGCATGCGGCAGGCTTCATTGATGCTGTCATCCAGAGCGGTTTCGGACTTCATGATGTCTCTGGCATGATCCAGAGCCAGAACGAAGTTTTCAGTATCGCCTGTGTACTGATCCAGTTCAGCTTCCATGACTTCAGCTTCCTGAATCAGAGAAGCCAGCAGTTCCTTGTTGGAGGTAAAGCTCAGATAGTGAACAGCGTCAGTCAGCTTTCTCCAGGCTGCATTGACGGTTGCCTGATCAGCCTTTTCATCGTTGAGAACGATCTGGGCATTGTTCAGAGCGTCTTCGAAGAATTCCTTGACGATGCCGTTGACGTTGGCATAGTCAGCAGACTGCTTCTGTTCCAGAGCGTAGTTCACAGCAGCTTCCAGCAGACGCTTGTCGGCCTTTTCTTCGGGTTCGGGTGTTTCTTCGGCACCCAGATCCAGCCAGTAGACAACGCCGGCATCTTCGGCTGTGGCAGCTTCTGCTTCTGCAGGGCTCAGTACATGGTCGAAGACTTTGACGGAAGCAAAGTGCAGTTCACTGCGGCGGGTATCCTTGTCGGACATCCAGCCGATTTCCAGTTCCTTGCCGCTGGAAACGGGAGCACCGGTTTCGCCTTCATCCAGGAGTTCGCCATCCAGGTACAGATGCTGGCTGGTTCCGTCATAAACGTAGGTCACGGTGTGCCACTTGTCGGCAAAGTCAGAAACATCCAGCTGGCCGTCAATCTGGTTCCATCCGGAGCCGTCATAGACATAGCCATCCAGGTAAGTTGCATCAGAAGTATTGGTGTTCAGACGCAGAGCGAAGGTGTTGTCGCCTAAAGAAGCGATCATGTTGTACTTGCGGCCGTTTTCCAGTACGCCTGCACTTCTGTCAAAGGCAGAAGCAGGAGCATAGAAGCGGGAAGTCATGGTGAAGGCATCGCCGGTAACGGCAGCATTCACCTTGCGTTCGGGGTCAGTGACGCTGAACCAGCCAGATACAGCGCCGTTTTCCTTGCCGTTTTCGCCTTCGACCAGAGCAGCGGTTTCAGGCAGTTCGGTATCCAGACCATTGGCAGATCCGTCTTTGAGAACAGGAGTGACCACTACAGGTTTTTCTTCTACAACCAGAACGGCTTCAGCGCTCAGGTCTTCTCTTTCGTTGATATTTTCAGCTACAACGCGGTATTCACCGGGTTTGGCATCTTCAGGCACACTGATCTGTGCTCTGGTGCCGTTGTCAGCAGCAGAAATAGCGAAGTCTGCATCGTTTCCATCTGCATCTTCGACTCTCCAGTCAGCACTGTGCAGAATGCCGCCGGCGGTATCGGAGGAGATGGAGTAAACAGCACTGCCGCCCTGGGTTACGGTGACAGTTTCAGGAGCCATGGAGACACTTTCGATGGCCACGGCATCTCTGCGGTGGAGTTCACCGAGGTTCAGCCACAGAGCTACTGCATCATCTTCAGGCTGCAGAGCGTCTTCAGAACCGTTATAGAGAGCCTTCACTTCAGAAGCGCTCAGGGCCTTGCTGTAGACTCTGGTGCTGGCGAAGTTGCCATCGCTGGAGCGTCCGGTGGATGGGCAGCGGCCTACGGAGAAGGGCAGGTCATTGCCGGCAACGGAAACTCTGCCGACAGAGGCGGTCTTGCACAGTTCGCCATCCAGGTAAATGCTCAGAGTTCCGGCTGTACCATCGTAGATACCGATGACCTGATGTCTGTTATTCAGCCAGCTGGCTGCCTGTTCAGAATTCAAAGTGTAAGTCGTAGCATACCAGTCGCTTCCATTAGAAATATGGAAGGAGAAGGCAGGAGAAGCAGCAGATCCCTGGGAGCGCAGAGCGAAGTTGTAGTCGCCCTTGCCTGCCAGCATCTTCTGGCCTTCAGCGCCTGTGGGAGTCACATTGACTTCAACGGACCAGGAGTTGGTGCCGGAGAACAGGTCGTTCAGAGTGTCGGATGGTACAGGCAGAGCACCTCTCATGACAACTTCATCGTCTACCTTCTTGAAGGTGGCCAGTTCGTCATAAGGTACTTCCAGAGCTTCGCTGGAATGATCCACCAGATAAGTCTGCTGGGTTTCCAGAGCTTCTACCTGTTTCACATAGTCGTTTACCAGAGCGGTTCTGTCCTTGTCAGCGTTGACGATGGCTGCCTGGCCTTCGGGCAGGCTGGCCATGGTTCTCTGCAGAGCGAGAATGTCGGGCAGCTGAGAGTAGTCGTAAACCACAATGGAATCGATCTGCTCGATGAGAGCTTCAGCGGTTTCCTTGTCATAGGTTGCACGGTCAAAGACGGCAGCTGTGTGATAGGGTCTGTATTCTTCGGTCATGGCGTCTGCATCCAGATCGGCAGCAACAGGAATCAGAGTGTATTCCCAGCTGTAAACCTGGTTGGCGGGCAGGTTGTACTTGGCCAGAGTGGCGGTGCCGCAGGTGGCAGAACCGGTGCCTCTGGAACCGTAGTCCACGGTCACAACGGTGTCTTTTCTGGGAGTCAGTTCATAGGCGTGATCCACGCTGTCCAGTTCATCGGCGGTGAAGTGCAGAGCGCTGGCTTCCACTTTGTCTCTTGCAGCAACCAGCAGGCCGTTTTCCGCGCTGTCGCTCTTAATGGAGATCCAGTTGACATCGGTCAGGTTGCCGGAATCATCGACATGGATATAGGGGTAGAAGAAATCGGTAACGGCGTTGCTCCAGATTCCCTGCTTGATGCCCTGTTTGCGGTCATTGAAGGATTCAACGGGTCCGTTTCCGAACCAGCTGACGTTTTCAAAGCCTTCCGGCATGATCATCTGAGATCCGACACGGATAAAGCCCTTCATGCTGGTCTGGGTGGCATCTACACTCAGGCTGACAGTGACTTTACCGCTGCCATCGATGGTGTAGACCATGGTTTCTTTCGTGTTCTGGGCATTGGGGAAGGTGATCTGGGAAGTGATCACATTCTGTCCTGCTTCGTTAACGGAAGCGGTCACGCTGGAAACGGAAATGACATCCGCAGCATGACGCCAGCCGGTATCAAAGGCACCGCCCTGTTCATTCTTGTCGTTTTCGGTCTTGGCTCTCCAGAAGCTGGGAGTCGGGCCTTTTTCCAGCAGAGTTTCACCCTTGTAGGTGTAGGCACCCATGGTGCCGTCTGTCTTGGAAATGGTGAAGGAGAAGTCTTCGCCGCTGACGTTGAAGCCTTCTTCATCTTCGGTGATGTTTACGGGAGCCTGAGAAATTTCAGGAGCAGCCTGGGAAATGCTGGCGGGCAGCTTGATCTGTTCGTAAGCCACCACATGACCGGCCTTGGCCCATCCTTTGTCTTCCTTGAGCTCGGCGTAGAGGTTCAGGTTGTATTCAGCGCCGTCTTTCAGAGTTTCAGGCATGTTGAAGGGAACTGTTACATAGCCGGTGGTGCGGGGAGCCACATCGCCGGTGAAGGTGCCGGAATCAACGACCTTGCCGTCTTCCAGAACTTCGTAGCGCAGGTTGTATTCACTGAGGTTGGTGAAGTTGTTTTCGTTGTAGACGCTGACTTCTCTGCGGTCCAGTTCATTGATTTCAGCAGAGAACAGCAGGCTCTGGTACTGATACTTCACTTCATACAGTTCAGGCTGTACCTGGCGGTCGCCGGAAATCAGACCGTTGGCGCAGAAGCTGTTATCGTTGGGCGATTCGCCCCAGTCACCGCCATAGGCATGGAACTTGCCGGCCATTTCTTCGCCATAGATACCGCTGTATGTGCCGACTTCGCCGTAGTAATCCCAGACGGGGCTGACTTCTTCATGAACGTCGTCGCTGCTGTAGTCGATCCACATCAGGACGCTGTCATCATCGCTGCCGATGCCCGGATTGGCACTTCTCTGAGCACTCAGTTCATCCTGGCTCAGAGCTTTGGTATAGATTCTCGCCAGAGAAACATCACCCTTGAGGGTTCTGTCGGGATGGTCGGAATCCAGGCCAACTGCCAGAGCAGAATCGCTGGAAGAAATGGTGCTGGACAGAGTGGCTGTAGCAGCAACATTGCCATCGATATAGATGGTGGTGTCGCCCTTGTCATAAACGACAGCCAGCTGGTGCCAGTTGCCTACCCAGTCAGCGGGCAGATCAGCTGTCATGGAGCTCCAGGTATTGCCAAAGACGAAGAATTCGATCTTGCTGGAGCGGGAGTCTGTCTTCAGGGAAACCTGCTGGTCACCCTTGGCAATGAACATGTTGTTGGAAGAGGTATCCTTGGGTTTTACCATGACTTCCATGGTGAAGGACTTGTTAGAACCGGAAAGAGCTTCATTATATTTGGCACTGTCATCCATCACGGTGTAGCCGCTGAAAGATGTGCCGGTGATGGAGCCTTCGCCAGCTTCATGGTTCCAGTTGCTGGAAGAGCCGTTGAGGGTGCCGGTGACGCCATGGTCATCGATGGTCCACTTCTTGGACAGTTCAATTTCCTTGGCGCGGGACTGGTCTACCCAGTCCCAGATAAAGCCGCCCAGAATGTTGTCTGCAGAACGGAAAGCTTCCATGAATTCTTTCTGACCGCCGACGGAGTTACCCATGGCATGGTTGTATTCACATTGCATGTAGGGAATGCGTCCGGAACCGCCCATGGCTTTTACATAATCCTGACTGGCGTACATGGTGGAAGCAACATCCACACCAAAGCCGTTGCCAGCACTCAGAGATTCGCAGTGTACGGGTCGGGTGGTGTCGTTGTCCTTGAAGAACCAGACAGCATCATTGAACATGGAGTCTGCAGCAGTGGGTGAAGTCGGATAACCGATTTCGTTACCGATGGACCACATGACAATAGAAGGATTGTTTTTCAGTCTCTGGAAGGCTGTATCTTCACGGTCCATGACAGCAGCCTTGAATTTAGCCTTGTCGGCGTTGTAGTTTTCGGCGAACAGAGCGTGGCATTCCACGTTGGTTTCAGCCAGGATATACAGGCCCCATTCGTTGGCCAGCCAGTACAGATAGTCATCATTGGAATAATGAGAGGTACGGATGGCGTTGAGGTTGTATTCCTTCATCAGGCGCAGGTCTTCCTGAATGGTGGATTCAGGCACGTACTTGCCATAGATGGGGTCAGAATCATGACGGTCTGCACCCTTGAACATCAGGCGCTGGCCGTTGATGGTAATGGGATCATAGTGCGCAGCCTGTCCGCTTCTGGGAGTTCTGGTGAAGTTGATTTCACGGAAGCCCAGCTGAGTGGACAGAGTCTGGACGGTGTTGCCGGATCCATCTTTCAGAGTCAGAACCAGAGCATACAGATTGGGATGCTCGGCAGACCACAGTTCAGGATTTTCAACATGAGTGGTGATGGTTGCTTCGGATGTGCTGTTTGCAGCAATGACAGCAGGTGTGGAAGCATTGTTCAGAATCTGATTGCCTGCGCGGTCAAAGGCTTTGGCTTCGACAGTCCAGTCGGAGATGTCGGAGTCTGCCATGTTTTTCAGGTCAATCTTGACGTTCAGGTCGGCATCCTTGAATTCATCATCCAGATCGGTGGTGACGAAGTAGTCTCTGATCTGAGCCAGAGGAGCAGAAGTCAGGAAGACATCACGGAAAATACCGCCGTCATAGATCATGTCCTGATCTTCAAACCAGGTGGCATCACTGAACTTGAAGACTTTGACAGCCAGGAAGTTTTCTCCATCCTGGAGGAAGTCGGTAATATCGAATTTGTGGGGAGAGAAGGAGTCTTCGGAATAACCCACTTCATGTCCGTTCACATACAGATAATAGGCAGATTCAACGCCGTTGAAATTAATGTAGACACGGCGGTTGTTTTCACGCAGAGATTCATCCACGGTGAAGCTCTTGCGATACAGTCCAACAGGGTTGTATTCCACAGGGGCCTTGGGCGGATAGCAGTTTGTCTGGCTTGCATTATTGCCTCTGTAGAAGGTTTCGCTGCCCTGGAAGGGCATATTCTGGTTGGTGTAGATCGAGTAATCGAATCCCTGCATGGTCCAGGAGCAGGGCAGGCTGACAGTCTTCCATCCGTCAGCAGGATCTTCCTCGAAGGAAGCGTTCATGAAGCCGTTCTCGCCCATGAACTTCTCAGCAGCAGCAGGATTCTCCACAACGGTCAGATCCCAGTCCTGGCCTTCGCCGGTCAGTTTCTGCATATAGGCAGAATCGTTTCTGGCATCGAAATTCCATACGGCGTTTACAGCAGCTTCCTGACTCTGATAATCAATGATCTGAGCTGAAGACTGTTCACGGTTTACCGCAAAGACCTGTTCAGCTTTGACTTCCTTGTTATCGGAGTCTGTGTAGGTGGTTCCAGTCCATTCCTTGCCGGAAAAACGAACCTCTTCTGGATCAGTTTTAGCAGAATCACTGATCATCAGATCCGTGTAGGCAGATCCCTGTGCATGGACAGGCAGTGCATAACTTGGCACGCTCTGCAGCAGCAGGGTAGCGGAAAGAAGGGTTGGAACCAGCTTTACCTTTTTCATCTGGTTTTTTCCTCCATTTTTTCTCAACGCGCACAGTGTCTCCATTTTCCACTGTAAGCGTATTCACTTTTATTTTAATCATTCGCTATATCCTGAGCAAATCATTTTCAGTATTTAACTGTCAATTTTCGGTAACAACGTCAAATTTGGTTAACAATTTTTTGCACACCAGAAAAGGCAGCAACCATGACTGCCGGATTCGTTTCTCCGCTGAATAAAAAGGGCCCGCCAGGGACAAACCGGCGGGCAGGAAAAGAAATATATTTTTGAACACTTCAGTCGGCTCTATTATCCGGAGCAACAGGCAAAGAATCAATAATGTCTGAATAAATTGTCAATCTTGACAGACTGTGAGCAATTCAGGACTTATTGATTATCTATTCTATTTTATTCACATGTACCATCAAAAGAAAAGCTCCCAACCTTCTGGTCAGGAGCATTCTATCCGGCTTTGTCCTATTTTTGCCTTGCGGCTATCGT
>Belle_p2__coassemble_1786_pt1 | contig 20532 bp, 10 predicted proteins | sample Belle_p2__metabat2_low_PE_004 | metagenome-assembled genome bin Belle_p2 | reverse complement strand
CTCTGCCACAGATGCCTGATGGGAAAACCAGCTGAAACAATCCAGGATGAACAAAAAAAAGGCCTCCGGGTCAGACTGCTCATGCACTGAGCACTCTGTCCGGAGGCTTTTATGATCTTCACTGCTTTCTGAAACTAGAAAGCCTGATGGACTTCCTTCAGCAGAGAGGTGCCGGAAAGACTGTCCGGTTTCTCTATGGAGAAATTGTCCAGAATGGTGGCACCGATGCAGCCAAAGCCATTCTGGTCTTCCACATGCAGTCCTTTGGTCATGCCTGGAGAATAAAACAGCAGAGGCACCCGTTCGCGGGTATGGTCTGTGCCGGAATAGGTGGGATCGTTGCCATGATCGGCGCAGAGAATAAGCAGATCATCCTCTTTGAGCTCCTTCATGAGCCCGCCCAGGCGCACGTCAAAATTTTCCAGCTCTCTGGCATAGCCTTCCGGATTGCGCCGATGCCCCCATTTAGCATCGAAATCCACCAGGTTAACGAAGGCCAGACCATGGAAGTCTTCTCTGGCCAGCTTGATGGTCTGTTCCATCCCGTGGTCGCTGGAGTTGGAATGAAGAGCTCTGGTGATGCCTTCGCCATGGAAGATATCGGAGATCTTGCCGATGCTGATGACATCCAGTCCGTGATCCTTCAGCAGATTGAGCACACTTCTTTTGGGAGGAGCCACCGCATAGTCTCTGCGGCTGGCGGTTCGTTCAAAGGTGCCGTCTTCTTTCTCAATATAGGGACGGGCAATGATGCGGGCCACTTTCCATTCCGGTTTCATGGTGATTTCTCTGGCGATTTCACAGATCCGGTACAGTTCCTCCAGACCCATGGTCTGTTCACAGCCGCAGATCTGCAGAACGGAATCGGCAGAGGTATAGACGATGATTTTCTGTGAACCGCTCTCGATTTCCTCGTGAGCCAGCTCCTTGAGAATTTCCGTGCCGCTGGCTGCCTTGTTGCCAATGACGGTGTGACCGGTTTTTTCTTCCAGTTCAGCGATGAGCTCCGCAGGAAAGCCGGTATCCGTAAAGACAATGAAAGGTTCTTTCGTGACAATGCCCATCATCTCCCAGTGGCCGGTGATGGTGTCCTTGCCCAGGCTTTCTTCGTTGACTCTGGCTGCCACACCCACCGGATTTGGATCAGGCTGCGTTTTGACGGGAGTATGGAGGGAGCCGAATCCCAGATGCATGAGGTTTTTCAGCTGGAGCGGTCCTTCTGTTTCATCAATGTGCCCCCAGGTATCCGAACCCGGATCGCGCAGGGGAGAGTGGTCGGGCAGATCGCCGATGCCAAAGGAATCGATGACAATGGCAAACACCCGGTTAAATGTTTCTGGTGTACTGTTCATGGATTATCCCTTTTTCACTGAGTTCCTGCACGGTTTTGTCCATGGCTTCACAGGCAAGGGAAACGGTTTTCCAGCACCTCTCTTCCGGATGATGGTGCTGCACCTTCAGCTGGGTGCACTGGGTGCCGTTGAGCGTCTGGTTGAAATTGCGGTAGAGCAGACGGATGGCAGGAGGAACGGTATCCGTTTCCAGGTGAGCTCTGTCCTTGGTCACCATCTTGCTCAGGGCGCAGGCGCAGCCCACCAGGGCGCCGCAGGTGCTTCCCACATACATGCCGCCGCCAAAGACGGCCATCATGCGCATATGTTCTTCGTCCAGGTTCAGGCCATAGACTTCGTTGCAGGCGTGCAGAATGCATTCTGCACAGTTGTAGTTCTGTTCCTTGTAGTATTTCTGTGCTGTTTCAAGCAGCTTCATTTCAGATTCCTCTTTCTTTTTCTTTGTATCTTCAGTGTAGCAGAGATGAGAGCTCTGCATGGTACTCTATGGACCAGTCAAAAAAACGCAGAAGCTAAGAGCCTTGACGGCCCGCTTCTGCGTGATGTTGATCTGATTTCTGATCATGGAAAACGGAGTTATTCGTTTACCGTTTCTCCCAGCTTGTGGTAGATATCGAAAATCAGTTTTTCCGTATCTTCCCAGCCCAGGCAGGGATCAGTGATGCTCAGTCCCTTTTCGTAGTTTTCACAGATGTCCTGTCTGCCTTCCTTGAGATAGGATTCAATCATCAGTCCTTTGACCAGTTCTCTGATTTCCGGGTTGTACTTGCGGTTATGCATGACATCCATGGCAATGCGGATCTGCTCCTTGAACTTTTTGTCGGAGTTGGAATGATTGCAGTCGACGATGACGGCAGGATTCTTCAGGCCGGCTTTCTTGTACAGGTCGTAGACCATCTTGAGATCCTCGTAATGATAGTTGGGAATGGTCTTTCCATATTTGTCCACGCCGCCGCGCAGAATGACGTGAGCCAGGGGGTTGCCGTCGGTTCTGACATCATAGCCGCGGTAGATGAAGCGATGGGGATGCTGGGCAGCGGTAACGGAGTTCATCATAACGGAGAAGTCTCCGGAAGTGGGGTTTTTCATGCCCACGGGAATATCGATGCCGCTGGCCACCAGACGGTGCTGCTGGTTTTCCACGGAACGGGCACCGACGGCCTCATAGGAGAGAACGTCATCCAGGAAGCTGCGGTTTTCCGGATACAGCATTTCATCGGCGGTGGACAGGCCTGTTTCTTCCAGCACGCGGATGTGCATTTTGCGGATGGCCTTGATGCCTTCCAGCAGATCGGGTTCTCCGTTGGGATCCGGCTGGTGAAGCATGCCCTTGTAGCCGTCTCCTGTGGTGCGGGGCTTGTTGGTATAGACGCGGGGGATGATCAGGATGCGGTCCTTGACCTCTTCGCTGATCTCCTTGAGCTTGTGAGCGTATTCCACAACGGAATCTTCATTGTCGGCAGAGCAGGGACCGATGATCAGAATGAAACGGTCGTCATTGCCTTCAAAAATCTCTCTGATTTCCTGATCTCTTCTCTTCTTGGCTGCTGCGGCTTCTTCGGACATGGGCATTTCCTGCTTCAGAATTTCCGGCTCAGGCAGTCTGTTAAACATATGCAGAGACATGATTTCATTTCCTTTCAAATAATTACACGAGTTTCATTATAAGCGGATTGAAACAGAATTGTCAGCCTATCCACAATCTGGAGAAAAAAACAGGAAAAACGGGTGTTCCTGAAAAAAACTGGTTGAAATGCTTTCAATTTTTCTGTACGGGCATCAGAACGGTTGTTTTCGAGCGTACCACTTATACTTTCTGTAGCATCAGAATTCTCAGACAGGAAAGTCGAGGTAAAGAAATATGAAAGTACGTGAAGAGTTTGAACGCTTCAACGAGAAAGTCGCTCAGGACGTTGAGCGCATGGAACAGCACCATGACGAAAAGGTTGTGGACAGAAAAGAAGCTGAAATTGAAAAGGAAGAAGAGCGCGCCATTAAGCATGAACAGAAACTGGATGCTCTGAAAAACGAGAAACCCGATTTCGTTCACCGCATGGAAGAAGATGTTGCCAAACGCGAAGTGAAACATGATGAAGCCGCCATTGCCAGAGACCAGGCGAAGATCGTCACAGAAGAAAAGAAGGAAGATCTGCACGCTTCAAAGGAATACTCCGAACAGGCTAAAATCGATACTCTGGACGGAGAACTGAAGAAGTAGATCCCGCCCGTTTCCAACAGGTAAACAAACAGTCTGATTTTTCCGGTTCCTCATAAAGAGGGCTGGAAAAGACCATCAGGCTGTTTTTGTTTTACCTGTCGCGAAACCGGTTTTACTTTCTGAGGACGGCAGACCAGCCGTGACAGGAAATGAGATTAAAGGAGAATTGAAAATCTGAAACCGCATCAAAAATCTTTAAATTCCGATGAATCTGGATGGAATTTCCAAAATTGTTCGAATTCTGCTGAAAAATGAAACAAGTTATATTGAAAGATGGAAGAGAATTTCAGGAGTTATTGACTTGTCCGCCTTCCAGGAATAATCTGAATCTGCAAGCAGGGATTACTAAATTCCGACTTGCATTTACTAAATCCAGAATGACTCCTGATGGGCAGATTTTCCTCATTCTGCGGCTTCATGAAAAAGCGTGAAGATTCCCTCCGGCAGACTCCTCGATCGGAAAATCCTGCAGACCGGCATCCGGCCGATCTGGCTGAAAGGATGAAATCCACCGGCTGTGTGACAGCGCAGACCGGCAGGCTCTGACTTTCATTCTCAGACACCTGTGGCAGCGGGTGAGACCGGACACTTCCTCATTCAATCCCCATAATTCCCCCGCCGGCATCCATGGGACTTTTCTGGATCACGAAGACTCTTCGGACTGTCTTATGACAGAAAGACTGTTCGAAGAGAGTGGTGAATGGACGTCCTTCCTTTACGTCTGGATCCCTGGCAAGATCCAATCATTCATCCAACTTCATCTTTCTTCTTTATATTCTTTTTCTTCTGGACGGATCTGGTCATCCGTCCCTTTTTCTTTTGAAAATCAGAAGCGGCTGGCAGAGTCTTTTCAATTGATATGGCCGCAGGAGCAGGGACAGGGAATCTGCCTGGTTATGTCCATCCCGACACAACCACACAACTTCTGCCGTGGGAAAAGCAGAGAAGAAGGGAACAGAATGCCGCAGTCCAGGACTAAGAAGTGCAAAGGCGGCCTGTTCATGAAATGAAAACACAAATTCTGAAAAAAGCAGAAGGAAAGAAGTTTGAAAGGGAAATCAGAGCAGTTCATTTACTATGAAATCAATCAGAATTACCTGGCAGAAGAATAAAAAGCGGTTTCTGTCATTTGTCCGGCATAAGCGGTAGAAAAGTGTAGGAAAGAAAGGCTTTTTTCTCAAAAATGTCCCGGAAAAGACAGGAATCAGAGAATACGCTGAAAATTGTCTGAAATTGAAACAATTTACATCCAAATGAAACATTCTTTTCAAAGACTGTTGACATCAGCGTATTCCAGTAATAATCTAGATTTGCGAGCACGGATTACTAAAAATTCAGCTTGCGTTTACTAAACACCAGAGTAGATCCCTGATAGACAGTTTTTCTCCTTCCGGCTGCGGCTTCATGAACTTCATGAAGATTCCCTCCAGCAGATTCCGAAAGTGGAAACTGATGACCGGCAAACGGTCCTTCTGACGGAAATGTTCAGGCTCTCCGGCTGTGTGGCAGCGCAGACCGGCAGAGATTCTGCCCCTTTCTGGCCAGACACCTGTGGCAGCGGGTGAGACCGTCAATTACTTGTTCGTTCATTCTATCTATCTATAATACCTGACCGGTTTCCGCTGGTTTCCATTCTGGGTGGTGAAGAAGCATCAGAGAATCTTTTGATGAAAGGATCTCTGATGGGAAGGCGACGCGGTGTTTATTTCCTTTGCACCCCGGTCCCTGGCAAGACCATCGCATTCATCATTCTTCATATTCTTTTTCTTCTGGTCGGGTCTGGTCATCCGTCCCTTTTTTATTTTCCCACCGGCGGCAAACAACTCTTCTTCGGTCCAATGGCATGCAAATGGGCTTTACAGGCTTCATCATGACTTCAGACAGATGGCCAAATTCCCCCAAAAAGAATTAGCACTCTGAGCTTGCAATTGCTAACGTACGGGAGTATAACTCCCTATGAAATTGAAAAGGATGTGACTGCAATGTCTGAAAAAAAACAATTTAAAGCAGAAAGCCGCAGGCTTCTGGATCTGATGATCAACTCAATTTACACCCACAAGGAGATTTTCCTGAGGGAACTGATTTCCAATGCCTCCGATGCTCTGGACAAGTACTATCTGTACGCTCTGAAAAACCATGAGACACCGGAAAACCTGGAAATCCGCATCAGCCTGGATGAGGAAAACAGAACTCTGACCATCCGTGATAACGGTATCGGTATGAGCAGGGAAGAACTGGAAGACAACCTGGGCACCATCGCCCGTTCCGGTTCCAAGGCCTTCAAGGATGAAATGGCCAAGAACGAAGAGAACAGCTCCGATGTGGACATCATCGGTCAGTTTGGTGTCGGCTTCTACTCCGCCTTCATGGTAGCTGATGAAGTCACTGTCTATTCCAGACAGGCCGGTTCCGACGAAGCCTGGAAGTGGCAGTCTGACGGTGCAGACGGCTATACCCTGGAACCCTGCGAAAAGGGTGAACGCGGCACCGAGATCGTTCTGAAGCTGAAAGCCGATGACGATATGGAAGAATACTCCCGCTACCTGAGCTCCTATCAGGTACAGGAACTGGTCAAGAAGTATTCCGACTACATCCGTTATCCCATTGTGATGCAGGTGGAAAACACCCGTGTTGTGGAAGGTACCGAAGACAAGGAAACACCGGAATACGAAACCTACAAGGAAGATAAGGTTCTGAACTCCAGAGTGCCTCTGTGGAAACGTCCTCAGTCTGAAGTCACGGAAGAAGAACTGAATCAGTTCTATCAGGAACACTTTATGGACTACAGAGCTCCTCTGAAGACTCTGTTCCTCAATGCGGAAGGTACAACCTCCTTCACCGCTCTGCTGTTTATCCCGCAGCGCATCCCCGAAGGCTTCTACACCAGAGAGTACAAACCCGGTCTGCAGCTGTATTCCAGAGGCGTCTTCATTGAAGACAACTGCGAAGAACTGCTGCCTGGCTACCTGCGCTTTGTCAGAGGTCTGGTCGATTCCCAGGATCTGTCCCTGAACATTTCCCGTGAAATGCTCCAGCATGACAGACAGCTGAGAGTCATCCGCAACTACATTGAAAAGAAGGTTCTGGCTGAACTGACCAAGATGCTGGAAGACGACAGAGCCACCTACGAAAAGTTCTGGAAGAACTTTGGCCTGGATATCAAGTTCGGCATCTACAACGACTATGGCGCCAACAAGGACAAACTGCAGGATCTGCTGATGTTCAGTTCCACCATCCAGCCTGAACCCGTTACCCTCAAGGAATATGTAGAACACATGGCTGAAGGCCAGAAGGACATTTACTATGCCGCCGGCCAGAAAGCTGAACTGCTGCAGAATCTGCCTATCGTCAAACGTCTGGTTTCCAGAGGCTATCCGGTTCTGCTGCTCTCTGAACAGGTTGATGAATTCGTTCTGCAGACTCTGGGCACCTATGAAGAACACAGCTTCAAGAACGCTGCCCAGGGCGACCTGGATCTGGATTCCGAAGAGGAAAAGAAGGCTCTGCAGGAACAGAATGAAGAGAATAAGGATCTGCTGACCTTCATGCAGGAATCCCTGCCTGAAGTTAAGGAAGTCAGACTGTCCAACCGGATGACAGATGATCCTGTCATGCTGGTGGCTGGTGACGGCCTCTCCTTTGAGATGGAAAAAGTCTTCGCCACCATGGCTGCTCAGTCCGGTGATGATAACATGCCTGCCATGAAGGCTGACCGGATTCTGGAGATCAACCCGGACAACAGAATCTGGAGCATTCTGCGCACAGCATGGGCTTCTGACAAGGACCGTGTAAAGGAAATTGCGGAAGTCCTCTATGATCAGGCTCTGCTGATTGAAGGATTCCCCATTTCTGATCCTATCGCCTACTCCAGAAAGGTCGCCGATCTGCTGGCTGCCTGATCTGGTTAACAGATTGAACACCATTTTGAATCGACACTTTGCCCCCTGCCCGAAAGGACAGGGGTTTTTTTTGCTCCTGGCCTGTCGAGCCTGCTGCTGGTGAAAGTCCGGTCACGGATTTTCATCACGGAAGATCCGGCAGCGCGCACAGTTTTGGTTCATGAACCAGTTCAGGACAGGCATGACGAAGTGATCTGGCAACGGTATAATTTCAATAAACATGTTTTCCAGAGAAAAACTGAGCTTCCAGGCAGCGCATCCCGTCCTCTGGCAGGGAAAGACAAGCCATGGCAGCAAACAGACCGGGATCATCGAAGGCTCAGTCCGGGAAGATCAGGATGGTCCCGGCCGGACTTCAGAAAAATGGAGAAAAAGAGAGAAAAGAGGGGAAAGAGATGAAACTATCCAGACTCATCATTTGTGGATGTCTGCTGCTTGGAGGCTGCGCCTCCGTCTCTCCAGCCGGATATTCTATATCGGAACAGGAAGCGGACATGGTCAGTGAGACTGCAGTGGAACCATGCTCTCTGAAATACGGGGAACGACTGGTGACCATCAAGGCGCCTGAAACCAGTGAACCGGTGACGGCTGTCGACTTTACCTGCTACTTCAGCAGACTCACTCTCATCGAGAAAGGCATCCTCACCAGGGACACGCCTCAGGAAGAGTATCTGGATCTTCTGATTCAGGCAGATGATCTGGGAGACATCAAAGACAGTTCTGTCATGGACTGTTATGGAGACACCATCAGGCTGACCAGAACACTGACAGAAGAAGAGATGAATGACTATGTCAGTAAGATTTATGAATCGACCCATGCCTCCTCAGACTGCTCTCTGGAAGAATTCTGGCAGTTTGAGAACATGAAAGAGGCGGTTCAAAAGCTTCGCTACACGACGTTTTGTGAAGGCTGAAACAGACAGGCCCTGCTCCGTCCGGATGCAGCCATTACAGCGCATGGTTCGTATGGGTTCTTCCTGTTGACCGACGGGGAAGACCAGAATCTGAATTTCAGGCTGCCTGTTTTCATGGAGTCCCGTTCGGGACTCTTTTTTTGACGCCAAAAAAGAAGCCCTCCATCAGGAGGGCAGTGTTGTGGATTAAAGATGCAGAAAATTGATCAGGAAAATCCAGGCCAGACCATAGTAGGTGACAACACCGACCATATCGTTGACGGTGGTGATCAGGGGTCCGGAAGCGACGGCAGGATCGACGCCGATCTTTTTGAAGAACAGCGGGATGGTGGTGCCGGTAATGCAGGAGATGATCATGGCCAGCCACATGGCCATACCGATGCACAGGCTGATGGCATAGGCATCCATCCAGCCGTATCCCTTGGCAAAGTGAATGTACAGACCCAGGAAGGCAAAGGAGAGGAATCCGGTGATCAGACCGTTGACCACGCCGACCTTCAGTTCCTTGATGACCAGCTGCCATTTCTGTTTGCCGGTCAGGGAATCGTCCATGAGCACGCGGATGGTGACACCCAGAGACTGGGTGCCGGCGTTACCGGCCATGCCCAGAATCAGAGCCTGGAAGGCCATGACGATGGTCAGCTGGGAAACGACGGTTTCGAACATGGAAACCACCGAGGAAACCAGCAGACCCAGAAACAGCAGGGTGATCAGCCAGGGCAGACGCTTTTTCAGAGATTGGAACAGGGTTTCTTCCAGATCTTCTTCGGAAGACAGACCAGCCAGCTTGGCGTAGTCTTCGCCCATTTCCTCATCCATAACTTCCAGCAGATCCTGGGCGGTGATGATACCTAACAGCAGGTTGTCGTTGTTCAGAATAGGAATGGAGTCCTCGTTGTAGTCTTTCAGTTCTTCAACCACCTTGTCGATGGGCTCATTGGCATAGATGTAAGGGTAGGAGGTGGTGATGATGTCTTCCAGATCCGTATCCGGACGGGCGATGATCAGATCCTTCAGACTGATGGCACCATAGTACATGTTGTTTTCGTCCTGGACATAGATGGTGGAGATGTTGTCGTTTTCCGGAGCCTCCTGAATCAGGCGGCGCATGGCTTCCTTAACGGAGATGCCCCGGGGAACTTCGATGTAGTTGGTGGTCATTTTTGAACCAATTTCATCCTCGTCATAGGAGAAGATCATGGAGATGTTCTTGCGGACTTCCGGTTCCAGCAGTTCCAGAATAATGTCGCGCTTCTCCTTGTCCATTTCCTTGAGCAGGTCGGCGGCTTTGTCCGCCTCCATTTCGTTGAGAATGGAAATGACCTTCTTGATGTTCATTTCATTGAGATACATGGCCTGGTCTTCTTCGTCCAGGTATTCCAGAATCTCAGTCAGCCGTTCCGTATCCAGCATCCGATACAGCTTTTCCCTCTCGAAGGAAGTCAGCTTGTCGAATGTCTCGGCAATGTCATAGGCATGATAATCATCCAGCTTGTCCCGCAGAACTTTGGGGGCCGTGATGGTGCGGATGATTTCGATGATCTCATCATTGTAGTCAGGACGGGCCAGAACGGTTTCTTCATCCGTTTCCGCAGGAAGGTTCTGCGGATTTTTGTTTTGTTCTTCCATATGATTGATTTCCTTCCTAAATTCCGAAGACCTGAATCAGCAGAATCCAGACCAGGCTGTAGTAGGACACAACGCCGATCAGGTCGTTCAGGGTGGTGATGAGGGGTCCGGACGCGGCGGCCGGATCCACGTGAATAGCCTTGAAGAACATGGGAATGCAGGTACCGGTCAGAGAAGAGATGACCATGCTGACGAGCATGGCAAGACCGATGCAGGCACCGATGACGCCGGCCTGCAGCCACGCATAGCCCAGCGCAAAGTGAATATAGAGACTGAGCACCGCAGCACTGCTGCCGCCCAGAATCAGGCCGTTGACCAGACCGGTTCTGGCTTCCTTGGTCACCAGAAACAGTTTCTGTTTCCAGGTCAGGGAATCATCCATGAGCACACGCAGGGTGACAGCCAGAGACTGTGTGCCTACGTTGCCCGCCATGTCCAGCACCAGAGACTGGAAGGCAACCACCACGGGAATCTGGGCGGCGATGCCTTCAAACATGGAAATGACCGTGGAAACACCAAGGCCTAAAACCAGCAGGATGCACAGCCAGGGAAGCCGTTTTCCCACAGACAGAAACAGAGGTTCTTCCAGATCTTCGGCTGCGGCCACACCAGCCAGTCTGGCGTAGTCTTCACTTCGTTCTTCGTCGAAGACATCCAGCAGGTCCTGGCCGGTGACAATGCCAAGAATCTGGTTTTCATTGTTGAGGACGGGAATGGAATCTTCCGCGTAGTCTTTCAGATTTTCCATGACATCGCTGATTTTTTCGGTGCCATAGACGAAGGGGAAGTTGGTTTCCACCGCATCCTCCAGGGAATCGTTGGCCCGCAGGGCAAACAGGTCTGCAATCCGGATGGCTCCATAGTACATGCCGTTTTCGTCATGCAGGTAAAGAATGGAAATATTATCGTTGTCCCGGGCCTGCCGGCGCAGTTCGCGCATGGCTTCCTTGACGCTGATGGTATTGGGAATTTCGATGAAGTCCGTGGTCATCTGGGAACCGATCTGGTCTTCGTCAAAGGAAACGATCAGACTGACGGCCTTTCTGGCCTCCGGTTCCATGAGTTCGATGAGCAGTTCTCTTCGGGTGGCATCCATATCCTTGAGCAGGTCGGCTGCCTCGTCAGGCTCCATCCGGTTGAGGATGGAGATGACTTTCTTGATGTTCATTTCCTTCAGAAGAGGAGCCCGCATATTATCATCCATGGTTTCCAGCAGGTCAGCCAGGTGTTCGGCATCTTCCAGCCGGAACAGGCGGCTTCTTTCTTCGGGAGTCAGATCTTCCAGGACATCTGCAATGTCGCTGATGTGGTAGTGAGCCAGTTTGTCCCGCATCACCTTGGGAGCGGTGGTCTCCCGGATGATGGAAATCAGTTTTTCCTGATTGACAGAGCGGCTCTGTTCTCTGTCATGGGATGCTCTGACGGAGTCTGAAATGGTGTTGTCCATAATGGATCCTCCTTTCAGCTGCCGTTGGCACAGAAAAAATCTGTCTGAGTAGAAAAAGCCCGCTTCAGACAGAGACTGCACTGGCGGCAGTCAGCATAACACACAGATTTTTCGCTCCAGGTTCGTCCGGACTCATACTGACCACCACCCTTCTTTCTGAAATTATAGTTCAAACAAACAGGTTATGAGGGCAAAAAGGGTTTCGAAAGGCAAAAAGAAGGGGGAAGGCTTTCAGGATGGCTTCTGCACAATTGCCCACTGTTTTAATCGGAAACAAAAACGGGAAATGGAGAAGGGAAGAAACAGGAAAAACTGAATGGTCCAAAAAAATCGGAGTAAACTGAATCAGACTGTCTGCCGGACGGCATCAGAGAAGGGATTCCCGGTGAGCCGGTTATAATGTAGGCAGATTCTAGAAATGAGGCAGAAATATGAAATGTAAAGTCTCGAAGCTCTGCGGGGGATGCTCTTTGCTGAATGTCCCCTATGAAGAGCAGGCGAAACTGAAAAGAGAAAACGTCGTGGATCTGGTCCGTGACAGCGGACTGCATCTGAGTGTGGGAGAACCCCACATGGCTCTTCAGTCCATCGCCTACCGCAACAAGGTCATCGTCGGATTCGGACGGGACCCCAACACCAAGAAAATCTATTCCGGACTGTATGCACCCCACAGCCACAGAGTCATCAACACCAAGGCCTGCCGGATGCATCCCGATCTGATCAACCAGATTATCAATGAGATCACCGATCTGGCCAATTCCATGAAGCTGCTGATCTACAACCCCAAGACGGGTACAGGTCTGCTGCGTCATGTGCTCATCCGCTATGCCAAGAACACCGATGAAGTTATGGTGGTCTTTGTCACTTCCAGACCGGAATTCCCCTCCAGAAGAAACATGGTCAACGCTCTGCGGGCCAAGTTCCCCCAGATCAAGACGATCCTGCAGAATGTGAACCCCAGAGACACTTCCATCGTTTTGCAGAATGATACCCAGGTGCTGTATGGAGACGGCACCATCACCGATGAACTGTGCGGCCTGAAGATCACCTTCACCGCTTCTTCCTTCTATCAGATTCATCATGACCAGTGTCAGGAACTGTACTCCCTGGCCAGAACCATGCTGGATCTTAAACCCGATCAGACTGTGCTGGATACTTATTGCGGTGTAGGCACCATCGGTCTGGTCATGGCCGAAGACTGCAAGGAAGTCACCGGCGTGGAAATCAACAAGGAAGCCGTGGAAAATGCCATCTACAATGCCAGACAGAACCACATTTCCAACATCCGGTTTGTGGCCATGGATTCCACCAACTTCATGAAGGAAGCCCGCAAGGTTCATATGCATTACGATGCCATTATTCTGGATCCGCCCAGAGCCGGCACCACCCATATCTTCATTGAGAGTGCCTGCTCTCTGAATCCGGGAAAGATCCTGTACATCTCCTGCGATCCCCGCACCCAGATCCGGGATCTGAAGCTGTTCAAACGCTATGGATACACCGGAAAAACCATCGAACTGGTGGACATGTTCCCCAACACCGATGCCCTGGAATCCGTTGTGCTGCTTACACCGGATCCAAAACTCAGAGCCGCCAGAACTCTGCACAGAAACAATGAAAGCTCCTTTGGACAGAAGCGCGCCCGTGGGGACCGTTCCAGAGATGAAAGAGCCCGCCGCTCTGCCGTTCCTTCTTCTCACAAAGGACCCAGAAAAGCAGCCAGAAACAGCTCTGGCAAACCTAAGGGAAAACCTTCCGGAAGCCGTTAAGCCTCTGATCCATAAAAATCAATTCCTGCCCGTCTGCAGTCTGATTCAGCAGACGGGCTTTTTCTGTTCCGGCTTCCTGATCAACAGGTCAAAAAGGGAAGAGAAGTGCGTTTTGTCATTTTTGCCGCTTATCCTGCACTTTCTGAGCGGGGTACAGAAGTAGTGCCAGAAAGATAAATTTTAAAAGTAGTGCCGGTAGATTTGGCTGTTGAAAACAGTACGATAGATGTTCCAAAGGACATAAATCCGTAAAAATCCTTATTCTATAAAACCAGAACGGTTTTTTAAAAGAGAGGAATCGTACGATGATCATGCGGGTCTCGTACAAAAGTGAGATCTTTACCGAACATTTAAAATCCGGGTTGACACTACAGAAAGCGGTTACTAAGCTATACAAAGAAACGGATTTCTTTAGCGGCCGAATGACACCCCCGTCACTCGTTCCGTCTGCAGCGGCCAGCTTTTCTTACAGACCAGCGTTTTCAGACCGAGCAGCAAAGCCAGAATCGACTGCCATTTTGTTCTGGCTTTCAGGCAGCTGAAGAACCGGGAAAGGAAAAAAATGAATAGAAAAAGAAATCGGAAAGGATTTAAGAAGCTGACCAGTCTGACTCTGGCTGCCGCAGCCAGCCTGTCCACTTTCAGCTCTTTTGTTCCCATCCAGGCCACCTATGTCAGCGGTGACGCGCCATTCATCAACTCCTGGCTGGTGAGCGGTCCCTATGACACCCCTGTCGCAGATGAAATCTATGATTCCGTTGTTCCGGAAAACCCCAACCTGGCCCCGAAAGCCAAGACCTCCGCGTCTTCTGCCACTCTGGTCAGCAACCCCACTTCTTTTCTTGTAGATGGAAGCACCCGCAACCAGTGGGTGACTGAAGGTACGGAAAACCCCTGCTGGGCTGCTCTGGAATGGGATTCTCCCATTACCGTTGGCACCATGACCATCGCCAGATGGGATGACGGCCGCCACTACAACCAGTGGTACGATCTGATCTTCACCTTCGCCGATGGCAGTGAATCTGATCCCTATCACGTACAGTGCAGCGGTGAATCTTCCGCCAACCCCGATGTATTTACTCCTGATAAACCTCTGAAAAACGTCAAATCCGTCCGCGTAGAAGTGGATAAGGGAAGAACTCCCTATCCCTCCATCACCGGAATCAGTGAAATCGAAGTCTACCAGTATGCCCTCACCAGCACTCAGGCTGCAGCTGCCCAGGCTGATGAAGAGGAAGAAACCAACCTGGCTCTGGAAGCTTCAGCCACCGCTTCCAGCGTCTGGCAGACCAATGCCTACAGCTATCCGGATGAAACCGATCATCCATCTGCTGCCCAGCTGCCAGAAAAGGCCAACGACGGTTCTCTGTCCACCGAGTGGATTGCCCAGATGCACAACACTCTGAATTCCCCGGATACCTGGCCTTCCTGGGATCCCACTCCCACCTATACCCTGAACTGGCAGAATGATGTCACCGTCAACCGCATGGTTCTCTATGAACGTCATAACGATGCCTGGGGTCCCGGCGTTTCCAACGTCAGAAAAGTGGAATACTCCCTGCTGGATGCCGATGGTGAAGTGCTTTCCACCGGAACCATCGACAGCTTTGTACCGGATTCCCCCAATCCCGCCGAAGTGGTTCTGGATGAACCCGTCAGCGGCGTGCGCACAGCTTCCTTTGTCATCGTCTATGACGGTGTCAAGAAAGATGACAACGTAGGCCTGGGCTTCCGGGAAGTTGAAGTCTACGGCACCAAAGATCCACTGCCTGAACCCACCAGCACCATTACTCCTGAACTGGGAGAACCCATGACGGAAGGTGGTCAGAAATGGGAATTCTTCGATGACCGTCTGTGGAACAGAACCTATGACGATTATCAGGATCTCCATGGCTACTACAACGTGCGCAAGGGCGTGGATACCCGCAACAAGTATGTCTATGCTCATACCTACGTTTATTCCCCCAAGGAACAGAACGTTCAGTTCCGCTTTGGCACCAGCGGTGCCCACAGACTGTACGTCAATGACCAGGCAGTCACCGGTATTTCCAAACCCTCTGAAGTGCAGAGAGACATGGAAAAGACCAACATCCACCTGAAGGAAGGCTGGAACAAGATTCTGATTCAGATCCAGCACACCTATACCGAAGACACCAATTCCAACGGTGTTCCCATTGCCAAGGACAACAACGTCGCTTACCTGGGCTTCTATGGCCGCATTACCGACGGCAGCGGCAATGAAGTGGAAGGTCTGCAGTACTCTGTCTCCGGCACGGATTCCGAACTGACCATCACCACCCGCTCTCTGTCTGCGGACGATCAGCAGGAAGATGGTCTGGGCCTGCCTGAAAACAGCCTGCCCACCGGCTACACCGAATGGCCCTATGTCTGGAACGAATCCAAATATAAAAACGCACCTCACAACCTGTCCGCTTCCGCCTTCCAGTTCATGGCAGACGGCGGTGAACCCGGCTACACCTGGAGCATCAGTGAAGGCAGCCTGCCCGAAGGTCTGAGCCTGAAAGAAGACGGCACCATCGACGGCATTGTGGAAAGCGATCCCGGTGACTACACCTTCATGGTTCAGGTGAAGGATGCTGCCGGCCACGTGGCCAGACAGGAATACACCCTGACAGTCAAGGAACGCCCCAACAAGTGGTTTGAAGAAGGCCGTGTCAGCGCACTGAGCCATACCGGCCCCATCTATCAGTACTTTGTAGACCCCGAATTCTCTGTGGATTCCTGGGCTGAAAGAGCCAGCCGTCAGGGACACACCATGGTTTCCGTGGAATCTCTGCAGCAGAACTACTACTGGCCCAGCAAGTTTGCCGATCCGGCTCACAGCCGTCAGATGTATCTGCCCAAGGATGAAAACGGCCAGGTGGTCGACGGCCTGAAGCAGTTTGAAGAAGCCGTCAAGCGCCACGACATGAAATTCGGTCTGTACTATGCCACCGAAGGCGGCGGCCTCCAGCATTACTCCACCGATGTCTTCGTACAGAACGTGGAAGACCTCATTGAACGCTATGATCCTGCCTACCTGTACTTTGACGGTCCGCAGGCCATGCCCAATGCCAACTACGATGTCATGTACTCCGCCGTTCGCAACTACAGCGACGACATCATCATCGATGCCAACGCCTGGGGCACTGAATACGGTGATCCCGACCTGCGCACCGGAGAATGCAGCAGCATTTACGCCAGAGAACGCGGTTCCAGCCTGACCAAGCGCACCGTGATGGAACCCTGGAAATCTCTGCATACCAAAAACAACTACACGCCCTACTACGCCAGAAGAGATGACTACCGTCTGGTAGCTCAGGAAATGGTATCCAACGCCGGACGCGGCATGGTCGACAACAACGACCAGATGCCCATCATGCAGCGCGGACCCAACTGGGACAAACCTTCTGTCATTGCATCCACCTATCCCATCGCTCTGCAGGAATTCATCGACGTTCGTGAACAGACGGCTGCCTGGTTTGCACCGGAAGGCAAGCCCGAACGCCATGAATCCACAACCGGCACCATGCCTTACTTCCTGAATGGTTCCAACTGCAGCTGCACCGATGATGGCAAGGGCAACATCGACCACTTCGAAAACGGCCACGGCCCCTCATGGGGTTATGCCACCAGCCGCGACAACAACATCTATCTGCACATCATGGCAGGTCCTGATGGAAGAACCGGCTTCAGCGCTATTTCCAACAAAAAATCCTTCACCGTCAGCCCTGTCAAGGACAACGTGGAAAAGGTCACCTGGCTCAACGAAGACCAGGAAATCCCCTTCACTCAGAACGGGGAAACCCTCACCATCGATCTGAGCGGTGTGGAAGAAGACCAGGTAGACACCATCATCAAGGTGGTTACCGACAACCCCGAACGCAAGTTCCAGCTCACCGATCTGCGCATCAAACCCGAACAGAAGTCCGCTTCCGTTCTGCAGCTCAATGCCCAGGGCTTCATGACCTATCAGGCTCTGAAAGCTCACCTGGATTCCGTGACCTATGAAAGTGCCGATTCCTCTGTGGCTGCTGTCAGCGAAACCGGTGAAGTAACACCCAAAGCCAACGGCACCACCACCATTACCGTGACCGGCACCCAGGATGGCGTCAGCCAGTCTGACTCCGTTCAGGTGACTGCCCGCGATGGCAAAATCTACATCAGCGAAGACCTCATCGAAGCCGTTCTGCACCTCAATGGCAAGGAAAGCTATCTGCAGTGCACCAGAACCGATGACATGAACATTTCTCTGGAAGGCCACACCGAAAGCGGCCTGATCTCCGGTCTGGATGCAGCGAATGTGACTCTGCATGCAGCGGAAGTGCTCACCGATCAGGGTGACGAATACACTCCTGTCAAACTCGTGGACACTGACTGTGTTCATACCGAAAACGGCACCGTCAGCTTTGATGCATCTGCCAAGGGCAGATACTTCGCCATCTGGGCTGATGTGGAACTGGATGGCCAGTCTCTGACCACCAACCGCGTTTACACCCGTGTGGAAGGAGAAGAAAAACTCTCCGATCATGCCACAGTCAGCGCCGAAGGCACTCTGGCCGGCACGGATCCTGCAGACGTTCTGGATCACAGGGGCATTGAAGGCACCGGCTTTGACGGCTCCCGCTGGTCTGCTTCTGCCAGTCAGTCTTCCTCTCTGACCTTTGATCTGCAGTCCCTGGCTCAGGTGGACAAGGTGTCTCTGCTCTACAACGCTAAAATGGAATCTGTTCTCAATACACCGAAGACCGTGGTCATTGAAACCAGCACTGATGGCGAACACTGGAGTGAAGCAGGCCGCACCAGCGGACCTGCTGCCGGATCTGCTTCCTACTATGGCTACTACTCTGACTACACCATCCCTGGCGTGCAGGCCCGCTATATCCGCGTCACCTTCCCGGATGGAGCCAACGGCTCCCGCCTCGATGTCATGGAAGTGAACATCACCGGCACCAACCTGGCTGAAAAACTCAACCGCATTGCGGTAGAACCCGAAGAAAAGGGAAGCCAGAGCACAGCCCTGAAGATTCAGGGATGGAATGCTCTGGATGAAGAACTGGATCTGAGCAAGGCGGCTGTTACCGTGACCAGTGAAGATCCCGATACCATTTCCGTGGATGAAAACAACGTTCTTCATGCTCTGAAGAAGGGCAGAGTGCGAATCCGCGTGGAAGTCGCTCTGGATGGCATCACCCTGAGCACCAGTCTGTATCCTTCCGTAGACGACAACCTGAACCTTGTCTTTGATGACTACCTGTCCAGCGTTCGTCTGGAAGCTGACGCTTCTTCTGTGACACCCACTGATCCTGTTGAAATGAGCCTCACCGGTTATCTGAATACCGGCAAAGCTGTGGATCTGGGCCAGGCAGAAGTGACCTATGAATTCTCTGAAGGCTCTCCCCTGAAGCAGCTGGAAGGCTCCAATGTGATCTATGTCACTGAGCATCCCCAGACGGCCTGGAGAGGCACTGTCACCGCTCATGTCACCCTCAATGGCGTGACTGTGGATTCCGATCCCGTTTCCATCAGCGTGCCCACAGCCAACATCGCCGGCAACGGCCACGTGGAAGTTTCTTCCGTGCGCTCCCGCAGCGGTGCCTATGATGGAACCGATGAAGACTCCCGTTATGTTGGCAGCATGGCTGTGGATGGAACCACTGGAACCTCATGGGCTTCCAGACAGTCCGACCATACCCCATGGATTCAGGTTTCCTACGATGAGGAAAAATGGATCGAAGGCGTGGTTCTGGTCGACCGCGGCCATCAGGTCAACGAAATCGGTGAAGGTCTGCTGGAATTCTTCGATGCCAGGGGAGAACTGGTTTCTTCCCAGATGGTGAAGAACATCAAGTGGTCCGGCCAGCCTGACAATACGGTTATGCTGGACAAGCCGGTTCATGCCGTTTCTGTCAAGTTCACCATCGACCCCGATCAGAACTACTATCACGGCGGTTCCGAACATCCCGAACGCGGTCTGGCCGAATTCCGGATTCTGGAAACAGCCGATATTCAGGAAAACAGAGTGGAATCCATTGCTCCCTGGTATGGCAAGACCACTGCCGGCAAGCTGCCTGCTCTGCCTGAAACCCTGTCTGCCGTACTGTCCGATCTGAGCACTCAGAATGTTTCCGTCACATGGGATGCTCTCAATGCCGATGACTTCAAAAAGGCCGGCACCGTCAAGGTGGAAGGCACTGTAGAAGGCACAGACAAGAAAGCTGCCGCCTGGATCCAGGTAGAAGAACAGCAGCAGACAGAAGAAGCTGACCGCTCCCTGCTGCTGGCTGCCATCGACTACGCCAGAGACGCCCAGAAGGATCCCAGCTACGAACATCTCAACAACATCGTCCGCACCGCCTTTGAACAGGCTCTGCAGAATGCGGAAGAGGTTGCAGCAGATTCCGAAGCCAGCCAGGATGAAATCAACCAGGCCTGGATCAATCTGGTGAAGGCTGTTCATATGCTGAACTTCACCTCCGACAAGACCGGTCTGCAGGAAGCCATCCGTGAAGCCCAGGCGATCCTGGATGCACCCGCTTCCTGGAGAGGTGACTTCGATGCTCTGCAGAAAGCTCTGGATCATGCCATTGAAATTCAGAACAGCGAGACCGCTCTGGATGAATCCATCCAGCAGGCTCTCGATCAGCTCCATCAGGCCATTGCTGCCATGGAACCTGTTCAGATTGATCTGGATTACTCCCTGCTCAACCTGCTCATCGAAACCGCTGAAAGCGCCGATCTGAGTCTGTATGCCACCGAAGGCCAGAGTGAATTCACTGCTGCCCTCGAACAGGCGAAGGCTCTGGCTGGAACAGCTGAAAGCCAGGAAGAAATCGATGCTGCTGTCAGTGAACTGCATCACTGCTGGATGGCTCTGCGCCTGAAAGCCGATGAATCTCTGCTGGCCCAGCTTGGCGAAGTCAGAGTCATGCTCATGTCTCTGGATCTGGATGCTCTGGATGACACACTGAAGATGGATGTTCAGAGAGTCACCGAACGTCTGGATACCGTCCTGGCAGCCGATGAACCTCTGCAGGTGGATGCTCTGTCTGCTCTGGACGATGCCAGAGCCGTTCTGGAAAAGATCGACAGTCTGGAAAAACCGGAAGATAAGAAAGATCCTGCAGCTGAGCAGAAACCCGAAGAAAGCCTGAAGCCCGAAACCGGTGCATCTGAACCGGAAAAATCAGCTTCCACCAGCAAGAGTGTGAAGACTGCTGCTAACAGCGGCTTCCTTGCTGCCTTCAGTGCAGCCGGTGCAGCTCTGCTTGGCGTTCTCTACACCAGAAAAAAGAGAAAATAAA
>Belle_p2__coassemble_1708_pt1 | contig 22148 bp, 15 predicted proteins | sample Belle_p2__metabat2_low_PE_004 | metagenome-assembled genome bin Belle_p2 | reverse complement strand
CACGCAAAGTAAAGGTGTTTCCGGCCATTTATCGTTTTACATGAATTTTTAAGGAGAAAACTAGGTTTTGCTTCCTAGAATGGGGACAGTATTCAGAAATCCATCCAATGATGGATCCTGCCCCTGAAAGGAGGAACAGACCATGGAAAATCCGGCCTCTGTTCTGGTGATCGAAAACAATGAACCGCTGCATCAGCAGCTGGAAGACTGGCTGCAGAAATGGGGCCTGACTGTTTTCTGGCAGAAAAATCCGGAACAGGCTCTGCAGCAGATCAGCGAACAGGGAATCCAGCTGGTTTTACTGGATGTTCCTTCTCTGGCTGATCCTCAGCTTCTGACAGAAGAAATCCGGTCCTTTTCCAAAGTACCGATTCTGTGGATGGCGCCAGCTGGGACAGAAGTTCTGCCTGCTGTGCAGGCGGGAGCAGATGATGTTCTTTTATTTCCCATCAGTGAGGAGCAGATGCAGGCCCGGATTGCCGGTCTGCACCGCCGAGCCTATGAATACAGAACGCCGTGCCAGCTGGATTTAGGAGGCGGCCTGTTATGGGATCCGGAAAATTTCAGCCTGAGCTGGAAGGCACAGAATATTCCCCTGACCCAGACGGAGCAGAAGATCCTGACCAGGCTCTGTTCTGTCAAAGGAACCGCCGTCAGCAGAGATGACCTGATGATGCTTCTGTGGAATACAAGAGAATACATCAATGACGGTACCCTCAGCACCTGCATCAGCAGGCTGCGGACTAAGCTGCGCAAACTGACCGGGCAGGACCTGATTGTGACCAGAAAGGGAAAAGGGTACCTGATTCCCTGATCAGAAATGAAATAGGAATTTTTCCGAAAGAGATCTGAGGATGGATTTGCACCTCCTTTTCACAGATCCAAACGGCTTCGGGCCTCTTCTTCTGTCTATGCTCTCTGCCTGCCAGAGGGCTTTTTGTATTTGCCCTCTGAACAGTAAAAAAACCAGACAGATTCTGAAATCTGTCTGAAAGCAGAGCTGTCCGGAAAAAGAACAGAGTAAGCGAACAGGCAAAAACGGACAGACTTTTTGCCTGAAACGGTCAGAATCTGATTCGGTGATGAAACCTCCTTTTTCCTGTGCTAAGCTTAATAATAATACTGAAATCGCTTTCAGCTTGTTCAGTTAGATTAAAGGAGCAAAAAGAATGAAAAAAAGCACCCGGCGGGTTTCTACAGGCCTGCTGGCACTGAGCATGTCCCTCAGTCCGGCCCTGTCCGCCATTACACCCATTTTCGCTCAGGAAGCGGATGTTCTTGCTGAAGAGGGCGTGACAGACATTAACGGTCTGGTCAATCCTGTTGTTCAGCACTTTACTGCTGCTTCCGTTAAAGGAGACTGGAAGCTGGATTCATCCAGCACGCTGGCCATTGCTGCTACAGAGGCCAACACGTCCAACGAAAGACTCTCTGAAGTCGTTCGCCTTATCAGTTCTGAACTGAAAGACAAGGGACTCACCGCTGAATTCCTGCCTGTCCGCTATCTGCCGGCTGACAGTGCCGGAGGAAGTGAAATCCTCATTGACCTGGCGGATTCTGTTACGGATGAAACCACCAGTACAGAAGCCTATAAGATCGAAATCTCCGAATCCGGTGTCCGCCTGACTGGTGTCTCCGAACAGGGCGTACTCAATGGTCTGCACACCATTGAAAACCTGCTCATCACCAATGACGGTGCACTGCCCTATGGCACCATCATCGACTATCCGCAGATGGCAGAACGCCGTATTCATGTAGACTGCGGAAGAAAATACATCTCCAAAGACTGGTTCATCCGTCTGATTCACGAGATGTCCTACATGAAGATCAACGCTCTGCAGATGCACTTCTCTGAAAACCTGGGATTCCGCATTGAATGTGAAACGGATCCTGCTATCGTTTCCGAGCAGCATCTGACCAAGGCGGAAGTGAGAGAAATCCTGGCTGAAGCCAAGAAATACGGCATCAACGTCATTCCGTCCTTTGACTCTCCGGGACATGTAGACCAGATTTTAAAGGTTCATCCCGAATATGGTCAGGTCAGCACCAGCGGTTCTCACTATGCTTCCGGTCTGGACATCACCAATCCTGAAGCCATCGAATACATCAAGTCTTTGTATGCAGAGTACTGCGAACTCTTTGAAGGATGCACCGACTTCCACATCGGCGGCGATGAATACATGGAATTTGACCGTGCGCCCTTCACCAGTATCTATCAGTCCGTTCTGGACAACTATGCCGTTCAGAAATACGGCGAAGGCTACACCTGGAAAGACACTGTTGCCGGTTATATTAAGGAAATTGCCGAATTCGTTCACGAAAGAGGCTTTACACCCCGTATCTTCAACGATGGCGTCTACTATGGCGACAACAGTTCTTGGGGAACCAAGCAGAAAGTTGAACTGCCCGACTGGATCGGTGTTGACTTCTGGAGCCAGATGTCCTGGAACTATTCCATTGCCAAACTGCAGAACATTATCGACAGAGGCCATAAGAAGCTGTACAACTTCAACTCCAGCTATTTCTACTACGTACTGAGAGGTTCCAAGCCCACAGACGGCCGTGAACAGCATTCCTTTGACAACCTCAATGCAGACAAGCTGATTTACAACGAGTGGACACCCGGCAAGTTCAGCGCCAACACCATTGCGGATGATTCCGAACTCATCGCCGGCTGCGCCATCGGCATCTGGTGCGACATTCCTGATCTGGTTGAAGAAGATGTCATCATGGATGACATTTCCAAGGAAATGCGCGCCATGGCATCCAAAGCCTGGAACACCAGCAGCCCCAATGAGGTTTCTTATGAAGATTTCAGAACCATGTGCGATACCCTTGGTCATGCCGGTGCCTACGAAAAGGGAACCAAGCTGGAAGAAGCCCCTGAAGTGCTTCCTTCCGGAGATCTGGGAAAAGTTATCGTTCACTACCAGGATCAGGACGGCAACAGCCTGCGTGCTGACAGCGTTCACTATGGTCTGAAAGGTGAAGCCTTCAGCTTTGGACCTGCCTCCATTTATGGATACCGTGCTCTCTCTGATGAAGCCAAGAGCGGAGTCTATGACAATGAAAACGACATTGAACTGACTTTTGTTTATGAAATGTTCACTGACTACTCTGCTCTGGAAGCAGAAGCAGCAAATGCTGTGGCTGAAGACATCTGCATGCCTGAAGAATATCCTGCGTATGCCCAAGCTCTGAAGAATGCAAATGAGATTCTTGCGGGCAGAAACAGCCATCAGAGTGTTGTAGATGAAGCTGTAACTAGCCTGCAGCAGACCAAAGCGGCATTAAAGAACATAGCTGCTTATGCTCTGCATATCGAAACCGAAACTCCATTGAAGTCTTCTGCTTATGAAAGCGGATTTGAAGCTTATCAGACAGCTGTTGAGCAGGCAAAAGAAGCTGCAGGACGCTTTGATGCCACTCAGGAAGAAATCGATGCAGCCAAGGCTGCTTTGAAGAGTGCCAAGGAAGGTCTGGTTCGCAAGACCGATCTGACTCCGGAAGTAGACGGTACGCTGCCTCCTTATCAGAGTTATGCCTACAGCCGTATGTTTGACGGTGACACTACAACCTATGCCTGGTTTGATGGTGCACAGGAACCCGGACAAACTGTAACCTTTACACTGCCTGCTGCAGTAAACATGAGCTCCATCCGGATCGTAAGCCCCGCAAGCACCAGTGACATGGACTACATCCGCAGTGCTGATGTGGAAGTTTCTGCAGACGGAGAAACCTGGACCAATGTGGGTCTCTTTGAAGGCGAAAGCCGTGATTCCACCATTTCCTTTGATGCTCAGCCTGTTATGGCTGTCAAGCTGACTCTGAAAGAGAATGCAAACAACTGGTACAAGATTTGCGAAGTTTACTTCGAGTATGAATTTGAAGACAAGACAGAGGGTCTGAGATCTGCCATGGCAGAAGCTGCTGATCTGAATCCTGCTCTGTATACCCGCGATTCCTTTACAGCTCTGATTGAAGCTATGAAGGATGGCCAGAGTGCTCTGTCCATGGCCAAGGGTGATGATGAAACAGAAGAAACTGCTTTAAGAGATGCTCTTGCCGGTCTGCAGAGAAGAGGCGAACAGCCTGAAGAAGCCAACAAGCTGCTGCTGAATGCGGCTATTGCCTACGCTCAGGGTGTCAGTGAAGAGGATCTGGTTCACCTCAATGAACTGGTCAAGAAAGAATTCAAAGAAGCCCTGGCCGCTGCCATCGTGGTTCGTGATGATGCTGGTGCAACACAAGCAGAAGTGGATGCCGCCTGGAATCGTCTGGTGGATGCCATTCACATGCTGGACTTCACGGCCGACAAGGATGAGCTCAATGCGCTGATCGCTCAGGCAGAAGCCATCGAAAAGAATCTGGACCGCTATGAAGCCGAAGGTCAGGAAGAATTCCTGGACGCTCTGGCCAATGCCAGAACTGTTTCTTCCAGTGAAACTGCTCTGGATGAAACCATTCAGGCTGCAGCAAGCCGTCTGCAGACTGCGATGGATGCTCTGCAGATCCGGGCTCTGGATACCACAATGCTGGAGTGGCTGGTTGCTCAGGTAGAAAACGAAGCTGAAGCAGATTACACTCCATCTACATGGACTGCATTCGCAAATGCTTTATCTGAAGCCCAGGCTGTTCTTGAAGCACCGGAATCCCAGAGTCAGATTGATTCTGCTCTGCTGAGTCTGAATGAAGCTTACCTGCAGTTAAGACATGTACCGGATGAAGAACTGCTGGCACAACTGCGTGCATTCCTGAATCTGGTGGATGCAGCTGACTTCAGCGGCGAAGAAGCTCTGAAGGAAGAATGCATGACTTTGTGCAATACCATCAGTCTCTTCATGACCAGTCCTGAAGCCAGCCAGGCTGAAGGCGAAGTCATTCTCAAACAGGTTAAAGTCCTGACTGAAAAAGTCAGTGCTCTGCCTGAAAAGAAGCCTGATGAAGTCACCAAACCTGAAGACAACAAGAAGCCTGAAGAAGTGACAAAGCCAGAAGAACAGAAGAAACCGGAAGCTGAAAAGCCTGCTGGTGAATCTTCTGTAAAACCGGCTGAAAGCAAACCAGTCAAGGATTCCGTCAAGACTGCCAGTGCCCTGCATGCAGCAAACTGGATGGCTCTTGGCATTACAGCTCTTGGCGCAATGAGCTTTAAACGCAGAAAGCATTCCAAATAAGGCTGAAAAGCAGGTATTAGAAGCAACAAAACTAAGAAACGAAAGCCGGAAGAAAGAAACAGGATGGGATCCATCATCCTGATTCCTTTCGGCTCATGGGGAAAGCTCCTTCTTTGAAAGGGACTTTCCCTTTTTTGACGTGGTATGCTAGACCGGTATAAGCGCAAAGCGAAAAAGGATGAGGCCAAAGCGGCAAAACTGAAGGGCAGAACATCCGGCAGAAAAAGTTCTGTGTGCCTGGACAAAATTGATCTAACCAATCTAATCAACTATCTAACCAGAATGAGCAGAATGAGCAGAACAGGAGGGAGGAAAGCCATGGCAGAACAGATGTATCCCGGTTATTTATTCCATGCTTTTCTTTCTGACCGAAACCGGTACTCCCAGGGGTATTTCAATCCCAACACCCAAGAATGGGGCTTTTATATTAAGTGTGCCAACTTCTGGCAGGAAGGCATTTGTCTGAAAAGAGAAAACAAGCTTCGAAGAGAACTGCATGAAAAACTTATTCCTAATCCCTGTGCAGCCTGCATGGGACAGCACTTTGAACCGCTGGAACCGGATCATTTGAAAAGACATCTCATGAGTCAGGATGATTTCTTTTTAGGTGTTTATCCAGCCATGGAAGACGGGACCATCAGCTTTTTGACCTTTTCCTTTCAGGGACAGGACCTCAATGAGAAAGCTCTTCCCAGAGCCAGAAGTCTGGTGCAGATCTTAGAACAGCTGAAGGTGGATTATGTCTTTGAAGTGAGTCAGGTTCTGCACAGTGCAAGAGTCTTTTTGTTCTTTGAAGAGCCCGTCACCATGAAAAGAGCCAGAGAACTGGGTATGAGAATCTTAGGGTATGGGGCAGACCTAGTGGATCAGCCGGATTTCATCAGCTATGATGCCATGATTCCGTCCAGGGATACCTACAGAGAAGATCAGTTTGGAGATGTGGTGCCTATGCCGCTGGAGGGAAGTGCAGTCCTCAATAAACAGGCTTGGCTGGCAGATGCCTCAGGAAACCCATTGGAGAAGCCATGGCAGAAGATTCGTTCTTTGCAGAAGATCTCCATGGCAAAAATCGCAGAAATCGAACTGCAGACGACTCATGTGCTGGATTTCTTTTCTCCCTCCTGGCCTAATTCCTTATTAAAAAAGAAGGAAAAAGCCAGGGAGACTATGCATGCGCAGACTCTGTTTGAAGTCAGCGGTCAACCGCTGGAAGGCCTGGAGACTGCTCCAAAAACCCCTGAAAAATCCTCTCCCCAAAAACGTCCTATTGATCAGCTGTTTATCCCAGAAGATGTACAGGGAACAGTTTATCTTCGCCTGGCATCACGCCTTGGCGTAGAGAAGAAGAATTTGTCTGCTGCCATGAAAAACCGTCTGCGTCAGATGGCAGCCTATGCCAATCCGGATTACACCGAAAATGAACGCCTCAATTACTCCAACTACCAGACCAGAAGAATCATCAGTCAGTCTGATGAAACAGAAGAAGAGATTCTGCTGCCTTATGGATTAAAGGAGCAGCTAACTGCCCATCTGGAACAGGCAGGCATTCCTTATGAAATTGTGCAGGAAACTGCAGAAGGCGAACTGCTTCATGCAGCTTTTCAGGGAATCCTGCGCCCTCAGCAGGAAACAGCTTTAAGAAAGCTTGTTCCTTATGATACAGGCATTGTGGAATCCGCTACCGGATCCGGCAAGACGGTTATGGGCACAGCACTCATTGCCAGGAAAAACTGCAGCGCCCTGGTGGTGGTCCCATCCAGGGAAATTCTCTCGGGATGGCAAAGAGACATGAAAACCTTCCTGGATTTTTCCAATATGGATATTGATCAGCCCGGTGTTTTAGGATCAGGAAAAAATACCCTGACCGGCAAAGTGGATCTTGCCATGGTGCAGTCTTTGCAGAAGCAGAACAATCTGGAAGAACTGCTCAGTCATTACGGCATGATCATCATCGATGAATGCCATCATTCCTTTGCGAAGACTTATCAGCCTCTGTTCCAGAAATCCAAAGCCAGATACCGCTACGGGTTCTCTGCCACACCCAAAAGAACGGATCAGCAGGAACCGGTCATCTATATGGAATTAGGAGAAGTCAGAACCCGCTTTACCGCCAAAGATCAGGCCGCAGCCCAGGATTTTGCCAGATACTTCAAGCAGACAGAATGCTTCTTTGTGCAGTCTCAGGCAGAGAAAACGCCCCTGGCGGAAGCCTACCAGCTGATTGTGGACAATGAAGAAAGAAATGCCATGATCCATGAAGATGTGAAATCTGCTCTTCAAAAAAAACGATCTGTTCTGGTGCTGACCAAGCACCGTGAGCATGCAAGAAAACTGTATGAGCTCATGAAGGATGACGCAGAGCAGAGCGTTCTGCTTGTCGGCAGCATGTCAGCAGCAGAAAAGAAGACCATGAAGGAAAGACTGGACCATCAGGATCCAAAGAAGACCTTTTTGATGGTGGGAACCGGATCCTATATTGGAGAAGGCTTTAACCTGCCAAGACTGGATACGCTGATGCTTGCCGCACCTGTATCCGCAGACATGCTCATCAGCCAGTATTCGGGCCGACTGCACCGTGAATATCCGGGGAAAAAGGAAGTCGTGATCTACGATTACGTGGATATGAACCTGCCGGTGTTTGTTCGCATGGCCCAGAAAAGACAGACAGCTTATCTCAAGAACGGATACGTCCAGCTGTAGAAAAAGCCAAAAGAAAAGCAAACCGGAAAACAGAAGACAACAGGAGTTCCCTCTCTATGGCAGGGAACTCTTTTTTATGCCACACTAAAAAGTATGAACAGACAGGAAATACTCAGACAAATTTACGGATTCGATTCTTTCAGGCCCGGTCAGGAACCGGTTATTGAAGCCTTGGAGCATAACCGGGATGTGCTGTGCATTCTGCCTACCGGCGGGGGCAAGTCCATCTGCTATCAGATCCCTGCAATAGAGAAAGAAGGGGTAACCCTGATTATTTCGCCCCTTCTTTCTTTGATGAGTGACCAGGTCCAGGCTCTGCGCCAGAAAGGGGTCAGAGCAGCTTATCTGAATTCTTCTTTGAGTCTGAATCAGCTGATTAAAGCAGAGCAGAACATGAAAAGAGGACTGTATCAGATTGTCTATGTGGCCCCCGAGCGTCTGGAAAACGAGCATTTCCTGGAAACCTGTGCTTCCATTTCCATCAGTATGGTCATCGTCGATGAAGCCCACTGTATTTCCCAGTGGGGCATGGACTTTCGCAAAGCCTATCAGGGCATCAGCGGATTCGTAGAGAAGCTTCCTCAAAGACCGGTCGTCGGAGCCTTTACAGCCACAGCAGATCAGCGGGTGCAGAGGGATGTGCAAAATCAGCTTCAGCTGCACAATCCTCTGTTTTACTGCGGCGGATATGACAGGCCCAATCTGTATTTTGAAGTCAGACAAATGGCGGACAGCGAAAAAAGAGACTTCATTATGCGCTATATCCGTAAGCATCCGGATTCTTCCGGCATCATTTACTGCTCTACTGTCGTACAGGTCGAAGAACTCTATGAAAGTCTGAAGGACAGGGGATTCAGTGTGGGCAAATACCACGGAAAAATGACCTCGGAAGAAAGAAATAAAATGCAGAATGACTTTGTCTACGACAACATTCTGATTATGGTGGCCACCAATGCTTTTGGTATGGGCATCGACAAGCCAAATGTGTCCTATGTCATTCACCACAATATGCCCGCCAGCATTGAAAACTACTATCAGGAAGCAGGCAGAGCTGGAAGAGACGGAGAACCCGGAGAATGCATTCTGCTGTATTCCGGAAGAGACTATCAGATCCAGAAATTCTTTATCGATCAAAGGGAAGCAGCCAACGAAGAAGAAGAGCAGAGCATTCGTTTAGCCAGAATCCGTCTGCAGGAAATGATGAAGTATGTCAACAGCACCAGCTGCCTGCGCAGAGTGATCCTTGCCTATTTTGGTGAAACCCTCAAAGATGACTGCCAGAACTGTTCCGTCTGCAAAACCGAATATATTAAGGAAGACATTACCAGAGAAGCCCAGATTATACTGTCCACCATCAAAAGAGTCAGAGAGCGATACGGCATCAGCATGATCTGTGACATTGTCAAAGGGGCTAAAAACGCCAAGCTTTTAAGCAGAAACCTGGATCAGACCAGCACCTATGGTCTGATGAAGGATACGTCTTCAGAAGAAATCAGAGAAATTGCAAACTTTCTTCTTGCAGAAGGCTATATCCGCAAGGACAAGGACCAGTACGCCCTGGTTCATGTAGAACCCAAGGCCATTAAAATTCTGAAGGGCGAAAAACTTATGATGCCCAAGAAAGCAGTTTCTGCCAAACTGAAGCTGTTTAAGGCAGCTTCCTCACCAGAAGATCAGGCTACTGCAGATTTGTTGACCATCCTAAGAGTGCGCAGACTCAACCTGGCAAGAAAAAGACATCTGCCTCCCTATATGGTTTTCAACGATGCGACCATGATGCAGATAGCCCTGAGAAAACCAACAACAGAAGAAGAACTGCTAGAAATTCCCGGAATCGGACAGGCTGTGCTGAAAAACTATGGAGAAATCATTCTCAGCACCATCCAGGATTACCAGGACGGAAAGCTCAGTGCCAAAAAGGAAGATCATATCCGCTCTTCCAGAAAAGAAACGGCAGAAAAAACAGCAAATCCAACCGAAATAACAGGAACCTCCTTTCAGCCAATGCAGGATCAGAACCATACTGGTTCAGATGAGGATCATTTACAAATTTCCTCTGATCAAACATCTGAAGAACTGCAAAAAGAAGGAGAAGAAAGACCTGCAAGTAAAGAAATAAGCGAAAGTATGAGCAATTCAGATTCTTTCTCGAAGAATCTTAAAAAAAGAAAAAGCGGACCTAACGGACTGAAAACAACAGTTTGCGATGACAAGATACAGAAAACGGAATCAGAAACTCTCGAAACTGTTCAGGACGAAGAGAATTTCTTTGCCGGCTGGAATGATGTTGAAGCCAGAACGTCTCCACCTCAAAATATGCGCCAGTGGCTCGTGGAAGATCCTGCAAACAGTGTTTCGCAGGCATTTGAAATGGCAGTCCATCAGAAAAACAGAAAAGAAATCCCTGGGAAAAGGCAAAGAAAGGCATCGCCAGGAAGGAAGATCATTGAATCTGTGTCCGTAGAAGAAGATGATGATGAATAGACCAAAAAGAACTGAAACGATATGTTCAGAAACCTGGATTATTCTCTCTTCTAAGAAGGCCAAGCAGAAAAATGAATGAAGTTTTCTTCTGAAAAAGTTCTTGAACTGTGCCGAAAAGGACACACTTCAAGAACTTTAAAAATTGCGGGTTGTAAAATATAAGTCAATAATTCATACTATGACTATGTACCCGAAAAATAAGAGAGTGAGCTGACGAGAGTTTAAAGCGTACATAATCTCAGAATCGGAGAATTTATTCTCCATTCAATTTCTCAGGATCAAAACTGTTCCTTCCATTCCAAGAATGCAGTTCGCTACTTTATAAACTGCAGGCAGAAGAGAAGGAAGGTTGCAGAAAATTCTGGTTGTTAATATGGGGAGAGTTTTAAATTCGGAAGGTTCTGCATGAAAGGAGATGGATATGCTGAATGAAAAAGACAAAGCCGAAGCTGTCTACCGGATTCAAAAAGCCGGATTCAGTCAGGCTATGGTGGAGGCGTTGGAAGAAAACAGAATTCCGCTGGATGTAGAGCATGCAGACCTGCACATGTCTACTGCTCATGTTGCAGATTTTGCGGAAGTGCTCGAAAAAGTTACGAAGAAAACAGTCTATGGCGCGATCGCTTTGAATCTGAACAGTGATCCTGCTATCGGATATCTGATGATCACCCCTGAAAAAGCCGAAGCAGGAGATCATGAACTGTACCAGGATAAATATCCATACTGCCTGGTGATCCGTCTGACACGAGATACTGATGTAATGGAGGGATTCCTCAGCCTTGAAGGCGGAAAAACACGTCTGTACCAGATTGGTTCAGAATAGAATAATAGCAAGTGAGAACAGCAAATTCATTCTTTATAGAAGAAATAAAACTCGTTAAACAGATAAATCGAGTTTCATTTTTAACATCCAAGTGCTATTATTTAACCATTCATCTGCCTGCTTAATTTAATAAACAATGGAACTGTTAAGAGATGGTGGGCAGACGAGAGCCGAAAAGAAAAGAAAGAGTAAAGGAGAAAACCACATGAGTAAGAGAATGATTCCTTCTCTTCTGAGCGCAGGAATTATTGCATGCATGACTGCAACACCCTTGTATGCCAATACTGCTGCTCCTGAAGATAAAACACGAGATGGATCCGAGCCTATTGGAAAATCAGGAATGGAAACATCCAAGACCGTAACGCTTAATGATGACGGCACGTATACGATCGATCTGGAGGCTTATGCTACCGGAAGTACAACTTCGATCCCTATTACAAAAACGATGCCGCTAGATATCGTTCTGGTTATGGACCAGTCTAGTTCTTTGAGCAGTAACCTCATAGACGTGAAAAATGCAGCACGTGAGTTTGTTCAGAATCTGCATACGAATGCTACGAATGCAACAAATGAAGAGACAATCGATCATAGAGTTGCAATTGTTGGATTTACTGGTACAGAGAATGCGAGAAACACTGTAATGTTTGTAAATGGAAGCTATAAACAGTACAACAACCTCACAAATACAGATTATGCAGATGCATTCATGCCTGTCACCAATTTAAATGACGAGTTAAACGGTGACATCACCGATGCAATTGATGGATTGGCTGCAAGTGGTGATACGAGACAGGGCCTTGGCTTGAAAATGGCCAACAAAATCTTTGAGAATAATCCAGTAGGTGAGACAAGAAATGCTAAGCGCGTAACTATTCTATTTACCGATGGAAATCCTGCCGAAAATGGGACTAATGACTTTAATGATTCGTATGCTGCTGAGGCTGTTGAAGAGGCTTATAAGCTGAAAAATACTTATCATTCAGATGTATACACTGTTGGATTCTATAATGATGAAGTTGATCGGGATAAAATGCCGGTCATGATGAATCTGATTTCCAGCAATTATCCACTGGGTAAATACGCTTCCTATGTGCCTGCTTCTAATGTATCTAAATCGAAAAGATATTATGTACAAAATGCGGATGGTGATTATGTTCAAGTTTCTTGGAAAAGCATTCTAGGCATTGGTGGAAAATGGTATGATTCTTCAGGGAATACATATGACCCCAATAAAAAACAGTTCTATAGTGTAGTGTATGGTCCTCTTGGAGAAAAAACATCTGAAAAGTTCTTTCTGCAAGGCGGTAATGTTTCCGATCTTACAGATATGTTCGAAACCATCGTGACAGATGTAACAAATCCATCGACCGATGTTTCCTATTCTGGAGAAAGTGTAATTCGAGATGTCATTGAAAATGGATTTACTGTAACTCCTCAGACTCAGGTTTCATTGGCAGTTTATAAAGGAACAGCAACATCCACAGGAGATATCTCCTTTGACAGATCTGTAGATGTAAAAGAAACTTCTGCCTTCCAAACTCAGAATAATGAAGGTCATACAGGGGCAATTGAACTCAAGCCCTCAATCACAGACAACCATGTGGATGTAGAAGGATTTAACTTCAGCAAAAACTATGTGGCCTTAGGTCATGATGGCTACATGATTAAGATCACCATCGATAATGTTCTGCCTGATGAAGCAACCGCAACATTTAACAGCACTGTCTATACAAATGGTGAACATACCGGTATTTACGAGAATAAGACAACGGCAGATGCCGATGCAGCTGGAACAGCTGGAGATGATCTGAAAGTTGTTCGTTTCCCTAGACCAACGACCTACCTTGCTGATAAGGCCTATGTCGTTGACTACGCTAAGAGAATCAGCATGGATGCAATTGACTGGAAACTGCAGACTGTGAAGAATGTATCCAGCGATTATCAGAAGTTCTCTTCTCTTGCCGATGGTATTAACCAGCTGAACAGTCTGAGTACTATCTCCGGTAAGTTTGCCTCCAAAGACAGTACAACTGCTACTTATACTCCAACAACAACTGACTGGACCAAGGTAGATAAGTTCTTTGCATTCGGTGAGACATATGATGATCAGATTCTTAATCTTGATGCTCATAAGACAACCAAAAATCTCTGGAGCAGAGTCAGTGTAGTACCAGCAAACAGCGTATATTATGAGGATACATTTGTATCTGGTGAAGAAAACGGACGTGTGGGCATTGAGTATACAGGCAGCTGGACTCAAACTGGTGACGCCAGCGTAGACTACAGTACCTCAAAAGTTCATGGACATTGGAGCGATGCTTCTAATGGCGACAGCGATGGAACACATCATGTAGCTGATGCTGCTAACGGCAGTGTCTCTACAGCTTCCTACTCTTTTACCGGAACAGGAACTGACATCTATTCCAGAACCAATATGGAATCTGGAACAATCGTTGTTCAGGTAACCGGCACAAAGCTTAACGAGAAGAATAAGCCTGCGTATAGAAAGACATTTATTATCGATACAAAATCTTTCTCTTCCGGAGCTGGAGATTATTTCACCATTCCGACGTTCTCTGTAATGGATCTGCCGTATGACACTTATACTGTCAAACTGACAGTAACTTCTGCAGCAACAGAGATGGAGAAGGGCAGAACGAAGTACTATCTCGATGGAATTCGTGTCTATAACCCGCTCAACGATGGAAAAGCTGCAGACGGACTGGACGGAGTCTATGAAGGTGAGTTCAATGCGCACTTCAATCCAGTCAAAGATATCGTGAAAGAAGGAGCGGCTGTCTTTATTGATGAAATCACAGACGCAGATGGTAAAGTGACGGCAGCTGTAGGAAAATATGATCACGCAAATTCACCTGCCAATGAAATCTACTTGAATAAACAGCAACAGGTGGTAATCAAAGTGCCTGAAGGAACACATGACAAGGTATATGTAGGTCTGAAGGCTCACGATGCAAAACCAGTAGCAGTTCAGGTAAATACTCAGACTATTACAGTCTCTTCTACGATGGATCAGTACTGGGAAGTGACTCCAGATTCTGAAGGATGCATTGTGATCAAAAATACTGAAGCTGCAGATGCAGATGACAATTTGCTTGCGATCACCAATATCCGTACCGCAAATACTGAATATAAGGAAAATGCCGATGCTCCGGTTGTTCAGGCTCTGAGTGAGGAAACGGCACTGGCTTCTTATCAGACCTTTATGGCAGGTTCTGATAACGGAGAAGAGGTGCCTGATGAAGATGTTGAAATTGACAATGGTGATGATGATGAAGTAGACTCTGATTCAGAACCCAAGAGCTGGTTGAAGACTCTCTTTGAAGGTCTTTTCGGCTGGTTCCACTAGTAGAGGTATGATATGAAAAAGAGTTATCAGAAACCAAGCATCTATGTTGAATCCTATGAGCTGGCTCAGTCTATTGCGGTGAACTGCCATCTGGATCTTTCTCAGATTTCCAGTGTTGGACGGCCGACTCATGCAGCTCCCGGTGTTAATAGTTGCGTTTGGGATATGGGAAATGTCTCAATTTTTACAGCAGACGTTCATTGTACCATTATTGAAGATCCGGCTGATTTCAGTGGCGAGTCCCAAAATGGAACTGCTATCTGCTATAACGCACCTCAGGATGCAATTCAGATTTTTGCATCTGCATAGAATGAAATAGTTATTCCAAAGACGGCTGGAAACGGCCGTCTTTCTTTTGAAAGGGAGGATTGTTTCGATATATGGATTATTCCTTAACTCTGATGGGCCAATCGTATTGCCTTAGTGCCCCTGCAGATCTTGGAATCTGCACTGAGTTGAAGCCTTTCCTTTCCGGAACGGACAGATCTAAATCTCAATTTTCCGGAGAGATCATTTTTTCCTTTGTACGAACTGTCGAAGGCCCATCTGATGAATCGATATTATTTCCATCGGAGTCAATCACCGAAGTCAGAGAACGGTCTGAGAACAAATGCATCATCTACAACCGGAAAAATAAAGGGAATGGATTTCTAACCAAGAGTATTCTGGAAAAGGGTAAGATCACTGTGATTTGTGATTCTTCCTACAGGAAGAACATGATGAACACTGATGTCTTGTTGAAAAAAATATATCTGGAATCGTTTTTTCTGATGAACCGGTCTTTCATTCTTCATAGTTCTCTGATTCAATTTGAAGGAGTGACTGTCGCATTCTGTGCCCCAAAGCAGACGGGAAAATCAACCCAGGCTGCTCTCTGGGAAAAAGAAAAGGGCGCGAAAATTCTGAATGGAGACAGGGCCGGCATTCGTCTTGCAGATACGGATGATCAAGATTCGGAAGTTATGGCCTATGGTCTTCCTCATGCAGGATCTTCTTCCATCTACATTAATGAGGGTGCACCTTTAAAGACTGTGATTCTCCTGGAGCAGGCTCCTGTGAATACACTGGAGCGTATGGAAGGAAATGTCGCGTTTGCCAGAATGTTTTCCCAGGTCAATGTGCCCAGAACAGATGAACTGCTCTTATCACTGGCGATTTCTCATCTGGAGGAAATGATTTGTTCAGTACCTGTCTATTTGCTGAAATGCACTCCGGACGTACGGGCAGTAGAAATCCTTTATAACGAACTGTTTGGAAAGGAGGAACAGAGTTCTCATGATTAAGTATCAGACCCCACCACTGACACAGTATATTGTTTCAAAAGCTGTTAAGAAAAAAGTTCCTGCGCAGGGAACATTTGAACTGACTCCCTGCTGCAATCTAAGCTGCAAAATGTGTTATGTCCGCCTATCAAAGGAAGAACAGGAAAAGCAGGGAGGTCTTCGCTCTGCAGCTGAATGGCTTCGGATTGCAGAGGAAGCCAGAGATCAGGGACTGCTGTTTCTTCTTCTGACTGGAGGAGAACCATTTATTCGAAAAGATCTTCCTGAGCTGGTAAAAGGTCTCCAGAAGTTGGGAATTGTGGTTTCCCTGAATTCTAATGGCACTCTGATTAATGAAAAGACGGTTGAATGGCTGAAGCGGACTCCGCCAAGCCGGATCAACATTACACTTTATGGTTTTTCCAATGAAACTTATCAGCAGCTCAGCGGAATTCCCGATGGATTTGATCGGGTTATGAAAGCTCTGACTCTGTTGAAAGAGGCGGGAATTGCGGTAAAACTCAACTGCAGCGTGACGCCTCTGAATGTCCAGGATATGCCCGCCATTATCCGTTTTGCCACAGAGAACGAATATCCTCTGCAGATTACAACGTACATGTTCCCGCCTTTGCGCAGAGATGAAAATCAGGTAGGTCACAACATGCGGTTTAATCCGGAAGAAGCAGCACTTCATCTAGTTCGGGCTCAGAAAATGCAGTATGGAATAGAGAGTGTTGAAAGAAGTCTCAGACAGTGTGAAGAGATGGTGGATAATACCGATGAAGACTGTCAACTGGAACTGAGCAAAGAAGGAGACAAAGTTTTGTGTACAGCAGGAAGAGGTTCTTTCTGGATTACCTGGAAAGGTGAACTTTCAGCCTGCGGTATGATTCCCCATCAGGGAAATGATGTATTTGAAACGGGATTTTCTGAAGCCTGGAAAAAAATTGTGGAAGAAACAGATGCGGTGAGACTTCCTGTGACCTGCAGAGACTGCTCGCTGAAGGAAGCCTGCCGGCCCTGTATGGCAATGACTCTGACGGAGACCGGAAAGGTTGACCAGGTACCTCAATACAAATGCGCTATGACAAAGGCTATGAAGAAGGCTTATCAGACTGTTCTGAGAACTGGAAAGGAAGAAAACGGGAATGAAACTACCTGAGAAAAAGAAACTGATTCTTCCGGTATTGATCGTTCTTGTTCTTGCTTCAATTGTTGGAGCTTCTTTTGCAGGGGCTTCTTCCAAGAATGGGAAGGTACCGGGCGAACAACAGAGTGCTGATCATGGACAGACAACGCCGTCTAATCAGCAGTCAACTTCTGAGGATGCAAAAGAAAAGACTGAAACAGATCAAAACAGCGATCCCAGTCAGATGCCCACTGGGGAAGAATGGAAAAACAGGATCAACAACTCCGGATTGAATGAATCCGGATCACAACAGAATCAAAATCAAAATGCGGAACAGAACGTTGTTCTGCCTTATACTCTTTCAGCTGCCACTCTGCAGGTTCAGAGACTGGCTGCTTACTCTGGTGTCTTTATTGAGGATGGATCAGACGAGGAGACTGATAACGTTGCTGCGATTCTGGTGAAGAACACGGGAGATGAAGACATCGAACTGGCATGGGTTGATGTCAAGACGGATGCAGGAAAGTATTCCTTTCAGGTCACTTCTCTTCCGGCAGGAGCTTCTGCCATTGTGATGGATCAGAAGGAAACGGCATTTTCAGACGGAAAGATTGAATCCATTACTGCGACCGCAACTGATCCTGCGCCCTTTGAACTGTCTGAAGATCAGATTGAAGTGGTGTCCTCTGATGGAGATGAAATTGTTCTGAAAAATATCTCAGATAAAACCATCCCGACAGTTCGGGTATTCTATAAGTTCTATTATCCGGAGCAGGAAACGTATGTAGGCGGCATTACCTATACAGCATCTGTCCAGAATCTGGAACCCGGGAAAACCGCAACACTGCGCCCTTCTCACTATTCTGGAGATGCCGGACGCATTGTGATGATTCGGACGTATGAAGACGAAAAATGAGGCATGGTTATGAAAATCAATGGAAAATTTGTAAAACGGGAAGTTCTGGGAGATATTATTCTGGTTCCGGTAGGTCAGACTGCACTGGAGTTTTCCGGCATGATTACCGTCAATGAGGTAGGTCTTTTCATCTGGAACCTGCTGGAGCAGGGGGCAGAGGAAGAACAGATCGTTGCGGCGATGACGGAAGAATATGAAGTAGAGCCTGAAACAGCAAGAGAAGACTACAAAGCCTTTCTGCAGACGCTGATTCAGAATCATTTTGTCAGTGAGTAGAATTTTGCAAAAAAAGGATCCTGCGGTGGCTGCACAAAAGAAAGAGACAAACTGAGGAGAAGAAGGAGAATCGGGATGGCGCATAAAAAACCAAGCAAAGCAACAAGATCAAGAATGAATCTGGACGAACGGTTCCGACAGCTGAGAACCAATATAGAGTTCTCCCAGTTTGACCAGAATCTGAAAATCATTAACATTGTTTCCACTTTCCCCAACGAAGGAAAAAGTACAGTAGCTCTGAACCTGGCCAAGACTTATGGGGTTCAGTTTTCCAATGTTCTGCTCGTTGACTGTGACCTGAGAAACCCGTCGGTTCACAAACTGATGCAGCTTTCCAATACAGAAGGTCTGAGCAATCTGCTGACCCACTATACCGGAGAGGAAGATCTGTTTACTCAGTCGGAAGTGCAGAAGGTGGATATCGATGATACTCATCACTTTTATGTCCTGACCAGCGGACAGCGTGTACCCAACCCTCAGGAACTGTTAGCTTCAAAGCGGTTCCGACAGCTGATGGACAATGCCAAAAAGCAGGCAAGCATCGTCATTGTTGACTGCCCGCCATGCATGGCAGTTTCGGATGCTATTCCTGTATGCAATGCGGCAGATGGAACTCTGTACGTGGTTTCTGCCAGAGATACCGATAAGGCTGCTGCCAGAGAAGGTCTGACAGAACTGAAGCGCAATGGTGCCAATATCATTGGAGCCATTTTGACCAAGGCAGAAGAAGCGAACAGAAAGCACGGTTACTATTATTACTATGATTACGGATACGGTTATGGCGATTATGGCGGTTACGGATATGGTTACGGAAGCGAAGAAGAGAATCAGGACTGACAGAAAGATTGTTCTGCCCATCGTTCTTCCTGTACTGTTTCTGTTTGCAGGCTGCCAGACAGCAGGGGTTGATATGACCCCTGAGCTGGCTTCTCAAATTGCCTCCGATGCTTCCGGTCTGGAAGAGAATGAAATCACTGACTTGACTTGTACAGAAGAAGGCGGAGGATATACTGTCGCCATTGCCGGAGAGAAGGGAACTTACACCATTGGCATAAGCGCGAATGGAAAGGTTACTTCCTATCAGTTTGAGAAACCCGAGGAGGAGAACCCGGAAGAAGAACCCGAGAATGAAGAACCGAAGTCTGAAAACGAAGAGCCGGAGTCTGAGACTTCTAAACCGGAGGAACAGTCCTCTGAAAAAGAGGGCGACAGTTCAAAGGAAGAATCTGATTCTGATCAGAAAGACAATTCTGAAGAAGATGGACTTTCTCTTCCAGAGGGCAGTTATTCCAAGGAAGAGCTCATCAAGGCCGTAGCAGACCACATCAAGAACAAAGAAGTCAGACAGGAGGATTACACTTTGACCATGAGGGATGACGACATGGTGGAAGTGGATGTTCAGGGAGAGGACGGCAGACACTATACGGTCACCATCAATCCCATGACCAGACAGATTGTCTATACCCGTTACACCTATTAACGGGAAGCAGATCTGAAATTGACTCAGTTTATTATTATTAAATCGCAAGCTGTGGAGTTCTCTGCAGCTTTTTTGTATGATTCTGCTTATGAAAAAAGTGGATACCCGGCTTATGCTGGACAGAATCATTTCTTCAATTAACGAAAGTGAAGGGGCACTCATCCCGGTTGCCGGTCATTCCATGGAACCTTTTTTGAAGGACGGAAGAGACCAGGTCTATCTTTTGGCACCAAAACAAAATGTGGTTTATAAACCGGGTGACATTGTGCTTTTCCAGCGGGAGAACGGGCAGTATGTCCTGCACCGGATTGCGATGGCCAGTGAGAAACTGCTGATGATTTGGGGGGACAACCAGCTGAACGCAGAGCCTGTAAAACCCGTGCAGGTGAAGGCTGTTGTCTCCAAAGCAAAATGCAGTGGTCACTGGATCACCCCGGAAAATCTGGTCTGGAAATTTTTTGCGGGTCCCTGGAACAGAGCTGTGTGGCTGCGCAGAACAGCTGCCTGGATGCACAGGATTTTTCATAGACAGAAACGAACTGATTAATCAGACTGCTGGTTGAACTAAAGCAGAATTTGGAAGACGAGTCTGCCTGGATTGAAAAACGGAAAACAGCTGCCGGGCAGCAGAGGTAAGAGGATGAAGCTTTTCAAAAACGAAAAAAAGGAAGAAAACCGGGCTGCCAGAGCTTCTGTATTCTGGCAGGAAATGAAGAAGAAAAAGGAAGACGGAACTCTGAAGGACGTATGGGAGGACTGGAAATGGATCCTTCGATATACAAAACGTTATAAAGGTGCCGTCCTTTTCTATACCCTCACAGGCATTTTCTCTTCTACTTTTTCTTTGATTTCCGCTGTTGCTTCCAAGTACACCATCGATATCATTACCGGATTTCAGTTCTCCAGACTCTGGCTGCTGATTGTGATCATGGTCTCCTCTTCTTTGATTTCCATTTCCTTCAATGCCCTAACCAACCGGATTTCCACCAAGCTTTCTGTGGACATCAACAATGACATTCAGCAGGAAGTCTATGATCATTTGACCAGGGCAGACTGGATGCAGCTGAATGCCTTTTCTCACGGAGATCTGCTCAACCGCTTTAATACGGATATTGGTGCGGTGGCAAGCAATGCGGTGAACTGGATTCCGACTGTGATCATTTCTGTGTATCAGTTTATCGCTACCTTCTGTGTCATCTGGTATTACTCTCCCATCATGGCTTTGATCGCCATCTCATCAGCACCGCTGCTGCTGCTCTGTTCCAAGACCATGCTGAGAATTCAAAGAAGATATCTGAAAAAGGTCAGAAAAGCTTCCAGCAGCCTCATGAGCTTTGAAGTGGAGTCCTTCTATAACCTGGATACCATTAAAAGCTTTGGCCTTTCTTCCCAGTATTCCAACAGATTGAAGGACAGACTGGCAGATTACCGGGATCTGAATCTGGATTACAACCGCTATTCCATTCTGACCAGTTCAGTTCTCAGTCTTCTTTCCCTGCTGGTGGAATTTGCGGCTTTTGGATATTGTCTGTTTCAGCTGTGGACCAGACAGATCACGTATGGCACCATGACCCTGTTTCTCCAGCAGAGAAGTTCACTGACCTCCGCCTTTAATAAATTGGTTTCCATTGTTCCCAATATTTTGAACGCTTCAGTCTCCTGCGCCAGAATCCGCGAACTAATGGATCTGGATCAGGAACCTTTCCAGGGAGAGGTTCCTGAGTTTGAGAAGGGACTGTGCGTTGCCATGAATGATGTGGACTTTGCCTATACAGAGAACAGACCCGTGATTGCAAGTTCTGCCTTTGAGGCTCATCCCGGAGAGATTGTGGCTCTGATCGGTCCTTCAGGTGAAGGAAAGACCACCATGATCCGCCTGCTGCTGGGACTGATCCATCCCTCTGCCGGCGAGATTACGCTGCAGGATGCTTCGGATGGCAGAACTGTCAGGGCTGACGCTTCTACCAGAAGCGTCTTCTCCTATGTTCCGCAAGGAAACACCATTCTTTCAGGAACCATCGCGGAAAACCTGCGGATGGTCAAAGAAGATGCCACAGACGAACAGATTGAACAGGCCCTGAAACAGGCTTGTGCCTGGGAGTTTGTTTCCCGCATGGAACAGGGGATTCATTCCAAAGTAGGAGAGAAGGGAAAAGGGCTTTCTGAAGGACAGGCACAGCGCGTTGCCATTGCCAGAGCTATACTGCGGGATGCTCCTGTTCTGCTGCTGGATGAGGCGACCTCTGCACTGGATGTCACGACAGAGCGCAATGTCCTGCGGAACATTATGCAGAACAAACCAGAGAAGACAATTATTGTGACCACACATCGTCCCAGCGTGCTGAATCTGTGCGATCGGGTCTACCGGGTCATCGATGAAAAGGTGACTGTTCTCGATGAGGAAGCCTCCGCTAAAATGGCTATGGATTTCTGATCTCTGAAGGGTTTTGTGGGCAGGAAATGAAAGAAAATGAATCAGGAAAACGGTTCGTGAATCTGCTTTCATTCCCTGATTGGGAAATAAATTTAGTTAC